>ENA-UPTA01000092-UPTA01000092.1-activated-sludge-metagenome-genome-assembly--contig:-NODE-92-length-91175-cov-7.825373_pt1 | contig 91175 bp, 70 predicted proteins | sample MGYA00238184_ERZ773361 | MGnify/ENA primary metagenome ERZ773361 (study PRJEB29100, sample SAMN05720205) | activated sludge metagenome | isolation source: anaerobic digester from wastewater...
AGCAACATCGGGTGGTATCTGGAGTGGAAACGGTATCACAAATCAGGTACTTGGTGTTTTCAACACATCTTCAGCAGGTGGAGGAGACCACCTGATAACCTACTTGGTTACCAACGGTGCATGCACTGATACTGACACAGAAACAATACACGTTGACTCTCAGGAATACCCCGTTATTACCAGTGCCACAGGCTATTGCGTTGCTGACGCTCCTATAGATCTTACAGCTTCTGTTCCAAACGGGACATGGAGCGGACCGGGGATTACGAATTCTGCAACGGGAACATTCAACCCTGCAATAGCAGGAGTTGGTAATTTTACGATTTTATACACCCTTGTTTCAGGAGCCTGCGTGGCTGAAGATGATGCAGTATTGGAAGTGGCGGAGTGGCCTGATGCAACTATTACTCCAGTTGGCCCACTCTGTGAAACCGAAGATCCAGTTCAACTTATCGCTGTTACTGCCGGGGGACTATGGTCTGGCACGGGTATTACAAACCAAACAGAAGGGGTTTTCAACCCGGCTTATGCCGGGGATGGGATTCATCAGATAGTTTATACAACTGAAAACGCCTATTGTACCGATTCCGACACCATTTGGATCGAAGTTTTTAATTACAATTCCGTTAACATAACCAATATTGGTCCATTCTGTCAAAGTGCAGGGACGGTTACCCTATCTGCTATACCTTCAGGGGGAACCTGGAGCGGAACCGGTATAAGCAACCCAGTAACAGGAGCTTTTTCTGTTGGCGGATTGCTTCCTGGATCTTACGCAATCACTTATACAGTTATTAACGGTGTCTGCATTGCTGAAGATACACAAGACATTGTTGTGGATGAAATGGTAGATGCAACAATTTCCGGCCCAGTTACATTTTGTGAAACAGATCCACAGACCCAATTCACAACAGTAACTACAGGGGGCACCTGGAGCGGACCCGGGGTAGTTAGTACAACCAACGGGACATTTAATCCATCGGTTGCAGGTGTGGGAGTACATAGTATTAATTATTTGGTAACCAATGGAAGTTGTAACGATTCCGATACCCATACCATTACTGTTTACGATAACCCAGAGCCAATTATATCAGGTCCGACGTCGACCTGTGTAAACGCAGGAATAATTGATTTTTCGGTAAACTTAACGGGTGGAACATGGTCAGGGATCGGTATTACCGACGTTAATAACGGTATATTTGATCCACTTGTCGCAGGAACAGGAACACATCAAATTGCTTTTACTATTGATAATTTTAATTGTCAGGCTGTTACATATCATAACATTACAGTAAACACAGCAACACCCTTGTCATTTCTTATCACCGATACTACATTTTGCATTTATGAAACACCCGTAAACATTACGGTTAACCCAGCGGGTGGTATATTAAGCGGTGCCGGAATATCGGGAACATCTTTCAACCCTGCTTCAGCAGGGCCCGGACCACATGTAATCACTTATACATTTACAAACTCCTACGGATGCACCAGCACAATAACAAAAGTATTTACAGTTTATAACACTCCAAATGCAAGTTTCACAGGCCTGGAACCAGATTACTGCTTAACAGACAACCCGTCAATCCTGACCGGGAACCCAGCCGGAGGGGTGTTCTTTGGAGATGGAATAACTGCAGGCATTTTTAACCCTTACACTGCAGGGTCAGGAATCCATGAAATACAGTATATTTATATTGATTCTCACTTATGTAGTGACACTGCCCAAGTATCTACCACCGTTTATGAAAATCCTTCTGTTATTACGGACAGCCTGATTGAGCCATCGTGTTTCGGCAGCACCGACGGAGGAGTTTATATAAGCGTTGTTTCGGGCGATTCGCCATATGCCTATTTATGGAATAATCCATCGCACTCTTCTACACAAGACCTGATTGGCATACAAGCCGGTAATTATACTGTTTCTATAACCGATTCCCACGGTTGCAGTACCATGAGCAGTATCACTTTAAACCAACCGGCCGCATTATCGTTGAGTCCGATAGTCATAACCAATGTAAGCTGCTTTGGTGGAGAAAATGGAAGCGCTAATGTAAGTGTTACAGGAGGCACTCCTCCATACGAATATCTGTGGAATTCTCCAAACGGTGGCACAACAGAGTTTGTAAACACGCTACCTGCAGGAACATGGATTGTGCTTGTAAGCGACGCCAATGGTTGTCAGGCAAATACCAGTGTTACCATTTCTCAACCACAAAATATAACTATGCAGGTTGATGAAATTGAGAACGTGTTGTGCTTTAATGGTAATAACGGGTCTGTTTCAATAAGCGTTACAGGAGGCTCTTTTCCCTATACCTATCAATGGGATGATCCTGCATCTTCAGAATCGCAGCACGTTTATAACCTGCCGGCCGGAGAATATCATGTTACCATAACTGATGCAAACTTCTGTGAATTTACCCAGTCTATTAGCATTACCCAACCTGACTCTATTATTCTAATCCCTCAAATACAGCACGTTTCATGCGGCAACACTCCCGGTTCTGTGAATGTAAATGTAACAGGTGGCACTACACCTTACGAATACATCTGGAATACGGGCTCTGAATTACCTGTAATTTCAGGACTTGCAGCAGGTACTTATACTTTAAGCCTTACCGATGCCCACAGCTGCACCGCCGAAGCTTCCTACAGAATTGAAACAACTGGCACAAATCAGGTGAACATTAATCAGACAGCTAGTATACATTGCTTTGGCGATACTACAGCCTCGCTATTAGGGTTTATGCCGGAAGGAGCTGCTCCATTTGAATTTCAGTGGTCAACTGGTGATTCTGAAAATGAAATTGCAAATCTCGGAGCCGGAGAGTATTTCCTAACAATAACTGATTCGTGGGGCTGTACGGGAGAATCTTCCAGAATTGTAACCCAACCAGAGCAATTGTTGTATGCTGTTGTTACAACTCCTGTTCTTTGCTACGGGCAATCTACAGGTACTGCCAGCCTGAACATTTCAGGCGGTGTTCCACCCTATCTTGCGGTTTGGGAAAACGGTCATGTTGGTTTCAGTATTACCGGTCTTTCTGCCGGTAGTTATACGGTAAGCGTATCCGATTCCTACAATTGTCAGCATATTGCTGATTTTGAAATCTCCCAACCGGCAAACCCCCTGTCGATGGTACTGAATATTACTCCAATAAGTTGCTATCAGGACGAAGATGGCGAAATCAACGCTGTTGCTCAGGGAGGCACACCACCCTATACATATTATTGGTTTGCCGGGAATCATTTCTACAACACATCAACTATACGATTTCTACCACAAGGAGTTTACAATATCACCATAACGGATTCTCATTCCTGTTCCATCGATTCTTTGTTATTCCTTCCACAGCCCAGACCGCTGGATGCTTCTTTCACAACCCACGATCCATCATGCGTTGGAAATTACGATGGGGCAATATATGTAGCTGTAACCGGTGGAACTACCCCTTATGTATTCGAAACCAATGGGCTTACTTATGAAGAATCACCCGTTGACAGCCTATATCAGGGGACCTATTCGGTTGTTATCAGAGATGCTCATGATTGTACTTTCGAGCTGAATGGGATAACCCTCACCGACACCTACGCTGATTGTCTGATTATCCCCAATGCTTTTACTCCAAATGGAGATGGAGTAAATGATGAGTGGATACTTGGGAACATTCATCTGTATCCTAAAGCCTACTATAAAATAATTAACCGCTGGGGTCAGGTAATATACGAAAGTATGGCAAATGAAAGTTCGTGGGATGGAACCTGTAATTCTCAACCGGTACCGGCCGGTCCATATATGTACGTTATAAACGTGCAAACTCAAGCAGATCCGTATATAGGGATTGTAACAGTGGTACGATGATAAATACTTCGCAAATTCAACCATTCATTCTGTTTTGAAATTCCATGATTTTCGGTGATTTTTAGTAAATTCGCCGCCATATTGTTTTAATATGGAATATTCTTTCAAAGAAATCGAAGAAAAATGGCAGGCGAACTGGCGTGAAAAAGAAATATATAAGGTACAGATTAACCCCCGAAAACCAAAATTTTACGTGCTCGACATGTTCCCATATCCATCGGGTTCGGGTTTGCACGTAGGGCATCCTCTTGGTTATATTGCATCGGATATCTACAGCCGTTATAAACGCAATATGGGTTTCAATGTGCTTCATCCTATGGGTTACGATGCCTATGGATTACCAGCAGAACAATATGCAATTCAAACCGGTACTCACCCTGCAATTACAACCGAAAAAAACATAACCCGCTATCGGCAGCAACTCGATCGTATTGGGTTTTCATTCGACTGGAATCGTGAAGTAAGAACCTGTGATCCAAAGTATTATAAATGGACTCAGTGGACGTTTATTAAATTGTTCAATCATTATTACGATATTAATGCCAATAAAGCCCTACCCATTGAAAAACTGATAGCTGTTTTTGAAAAATCTGGGTCGGCATCTGTTTCAGCAGTGCACAACAAACACGATTCATTTACCCCGGTCGAATGGCAGAAAATGGATGATGCAACGAAACATGATATTCTTATGAAATATCGCCTTGCCTATCTGTCGTATACTTTTGTGAACTGGTGTCCAAAGCTGGGTACTGTTCTTGCAAATGACGAGGTGGTAAACGGCCTTTCGGTAAGAGGCGGTCATCCGGTTGAACGAAAGCTAATGAAGCAATGGTCACTTCGTATTACCGCCTATGCCCAGCGATTACTGGATGGATTGAATACAATCGATTGGCCCGAAGCAGTAAAAGATATTCAATCTAATTGGATAGGTCGTAGCGAAGGAGCCACCTGCTATTTTTCTATAAAAGGGAGCCCAAATAAGGTGGAAATCTTTACGACAAGACCTGATACTATGTTTGGAGCTTCGTTTATGGTTCTCGCTCCTGAACACGAATTGGTCGGAGAACTCACCACACCCGATAAAAGCAAAGAAGTTGCCGAATATGTTCATTGGGCAAAAAACCGGCCTGATGTCGACAGAATGGCAGATAAGAAAGTTTCAGGGGTGTTTACCGGGTCGTATGCCATTAACCCAATGAACGGAAATGAAATACCAGTTTATATTGCCGATTATGTTTTAATTGGTTATGGAACCGGAGCAATTATGGCTGTGCCGGCACACGATAGTCGTGATTTTGCATTTGCACGACACTTCAACTTGCCGGTTGTTCAGGTTGTTTCTCTTGAAAAAGCTACGGAATCCGACACTTCTGAATGGATCGATTCTTACGACTCAAAAGAGGGCTACATGGTAAACTCCGGTTTTATAACCGGACTGCCCGTTGGCGATGCAATACGTGCAACTATTGAATATCTCGAAAAAGAAAGTATTGGAACACGTCAGGTTAATTTCCGGTTACGTGATGCCATATTTAGTCGCCAACGCTATTGGGGAGAGCCTTTCCCAGTGTATTATAAAAATGGGATTGCCTACTCATTCGATGCATCGGATTTACCTTTAGTATTGCCGGAAATAGACGCCTTCCTTCCGACAGAAACTGGAGAACCTCCCCTTGCACGCGCAGCCAACTGGAAAACGAAAGATGGATATCCTATTGAGACATCAACTATGCCGGGGTTTGCCGGGTCATCGGGGTATTATCTTCGGTATATGAATCCTGATAACGAAAATGAATACTTCTCGCAAGAGGCAGTGCAGTACTGGAAGCAGGTTGACCTTTACATCGGGGGCAGGGAGCATGCAACCGGGCACCTTATGTATGCTCGTTTCTGGAATATGTTCCTTTACGATCTTGGCATGGTTGTATATCCTGAACCTTTTGCAAAACTAATCAACCAGGGCATGATTCAAGGTCGTTCGAATTTTGTTTACCGGGTTACGGGTTCAAATGAATTTGTTTCGTTCAACTTAAGAAACCAGTATGAAACTCAAAAAATACATGTTGATGTGAATATTGTAAGTAACGATGTTCTCGACATTGAAGCTTTCAAAAAGTGGCAGCCCGAGTTTGCTAACGCCGGTTTTATTCTCGAAGACGGGAAATATATCTGCGGATGGGAGATCGAAAAAATGTCGAAATCCCTTTATAATGTGCAAAATCCTGATGATCTTATCGAGAAATACGGTGCAGACACACTCCGACTGTACGAAATGTTTCTCGGACCAATAGAGCAGGCAAAGCCATGGGATACAAATGGGATCGAAGGGGTTTTCCGGTTTATCAAAAAATTGTGGCGCCTTTATCATAACGAAAAAAACGAATTTGAGGTCAGCAATGAACAAGCAACAACAGCTGAATTAAAAACCATTCATACAGCAATAAAAAAAGTCACCCAGGATATCGAAAGGTTTTCGTTTAATACAGCAGTTAGTGCTTTTATGATTTGTGTAAACGACCTTGGCAGATGTAACAAAAAGGAGGTGTTGGAACCCCTGGCTTGTATAGTTTCTCCTTTCGCTCCCCATATTGCGGAGGAGCTTTGGCATTTGATGGGCCATAACACCAGTATTATTGATGCAGCATGGCCTCAATTTGATGAAAGCCTTTTGCAGGAAGATTCAATCACGTATCCGGTATCATTCAATGGAAAAACCAGGTTTCAAATTGATTTACCTGTTATCGCTACCAAAGAAGAAATTGAAAAAAGCGTCCTTGTTGATGAAAGAACAACTAAATGGGTTGCCGAAGCAGAGATTGTTAAAATAATTGTGGTTCCTCATAAAATTATTAATATTGTCATCAAACAAAACTGATGAGGAAAAACCTGCTGATAGCCATCATTCTTTCGATTTTTACCATTTCGTCTGTTATAATTTATGATAAATATTGGGATGATTGGACATCTGTACCAGAATCACCCAAAAGTCCGCCACCTGCAACACTATATGGCATACCTGCTTCTGATTATAAAATTATCGTTGACTCTGTACAGTCAGGTGAAACGATTGGATCTATTTTAGCAAAGTATGGCATCTCTGGAAACCTGATTCATAAAATCGGGATGATGTCGACTGATAGTATAAATTTAACTATGATTCATATTGGTCAGAAATACACAGTTTTTATTGATACTGCAACCGATAGCATACCCATTACAAAATACTTTATTTACGAAAATGGGTTGATAGTGTACACCAAGTACGACTTTAGTATAGCCGACTCGGTGTTTGCTCAAAAATACCACAGAGAAGTTGACACTTTGCACAAAAATGCATCAGGGATAATTCAGACATCTCTATGGAATACACTTGTTGATCAGGGATTAAGCTGGGAGCTGGCGATAAAGCTATCCCAAACTTTTGCATGGACAATTGATTTTTATGGATTGCAAAAAGGCGATTATTTTAAAGTGTTGTATTCAGAACTTGCTGTTGAAGGCAAAAGTATAGGTAACATCGAAATCGAATCGGCTGTTTTTCGTCACGGCAACAAAGATTTATGGGCAATTCCATTTGTTCAGGATAGTATATTGCAGTTTTTCGATACCTCGGGTATGAGCATGAAGAAGTCTTTCCTTAAAGCACCCCTTCAGTACTCAAGCGTCTCAAGCCGCTATACGAATGCCAGAATGCATCCTATTTTTCATAAAGTAACCGAGCATAGGGCGGTAGATTACTCTGCCCCTGCTGGTACACCGGTGTTTGCCGCATCTGACGGGAGAATTGCCATCAGAGCTTATGAAAGCGGCGCAGGAAATTACGTTAAAGTTATTCATAACAGCACATATTCGACAGTATATATGCATTTCAGCAGTTTCGGGCAGTTTCAGGTTGGTGACTACGTAAAACAGGGTGATATAATTGGGTATGTTGGCAGTACAGGCTGGTCGACGGGGCCTCACCTACATTATGAAATTCATGAAAATGGATATAAAATAGACCCGTTGAGCTTCGAAGCCCCTCCTGCTGAACCTGTTAAGCCAGAAAACATTGCTAAGTTTAATACCGAAAAACGTAAATGGATTACTGCCCTGAATAAAATTAACAATCCTTTATAATTGTGAAACTATTGAGGGGAACATGTCTGGGCCACATTCACCGTTGAATCCAAAATGATATATTCTGTTTCAAGAGTTTCAATCACCTCTACAACAACAACATCGTCGATGTAATAGTAAGCATAATTAAATTTTGATGACGGGTCCATCATTATATACAAGGTTGCAAAGTTATAGTTAAAATTACCTATTGTCAGGAACTTCTCTCCTCCTTTAGCTTCGTAAACACCCTCTATTGCAACCCAATATGACTGATTTACCAGCATATTATTTCTTGAGTTCTTTATAACAGGGGTATAGTCGAGCACTCCGTCATTTTCAGCCTTGATTTTATCTCGGGTAAGTACTGCCCCCACAGCATCAACAGCATAGCGCGATCCGGAGGAATTGCAAACCCAAAATTGAATCTTGTATTTCTTTCCTCTCACTAAAGTCTCATTTAATTCAGCCTGAATATATTCACGGTAGTCAAGCGGTTTTACGCCCGTTATTTTATTCTCGTTTGTAAAGCTGCTGCGAAGAATTAGTCCAGCATAACCAGAACCTGAATGTGCAAAAATCCTGCCTGCGAAATTTTTGGGGACACCTGCATCACGTTTGCTACAAACATTAAAGTAGTCAGGAGTCCCTTTACTTGGAACTTCCCAATAAGGAATAAGCTTACGCACAGGTCGTTCGGTAAAACCCGCAGGACAAAAAACATATTCTTCGAAATCACCATTGGTTATTAAATTACTCCCAGTTTCTTCATATTTGATTTTTTCACTGGTTATTATATGATAGAAACTCGGCGGTTCAGGTGGTGTTTCATATGCGATTTCATTGCTGGTTTGGGGTATGGTTTGGAGCTTGGCTGTTGTATCAGGTGTTGATATTTCAGTTTTTTTATTCGACTTATTGAATTTAAGAATGACTTCAGCGGTTTCTGGTTCTTCCACATCCTTTACATATCGCATTAGTGGACGATTCGGTGTCCTTGCCTGAAAACATTCCGACGATAGAATTGTTTCCGGTGTTGATAGCAAAAGTCCTGCAACCACGGAACAACCAATTATTGCTGCAGTGAAAAAAAACAGCAACTTACCGGGGCTTTTTCTAGGGATTTCGCTTTTTATTTTTCCCCAAACATCAGGAGCCTTATATTGAGGCAACTGCGATATAGCTTTTTTCAAATTATCAGTTTCCATATTACCTATAACTTTTAAGTAGTTCTTTCAATTTCTTTTTTGCGTAATGCAATTGCGATTTTGAAGTACCCTCACTGATATGCAAAATATCGGCTATTTCGGTATGAGAGTACCCTTCAACCTCAAACATTATAAAAACAACCCTGTAACCTTCGGGCAAAGCCCAAATTGCTTTTTGCAGCTCCTCTCCGGTGAATTCAGAATCCCATTCCACAGGAGCATCGGGTATTTCGTCTGATGCAATAAAACTTACCGGTTTCAGCCTTTTAAGCGCTGCTCTTATTATTATGGTTTTAATCCAAGCCCCCAGGCTGGACTCTCCTCTGAATTTAGAAATATCGTTAAAAACCGAGATAAACCCATCCTGCAATGCATCTCTGGCCTCTTCGTAATTACCTGTTATACGCATACAAATAGTGAACATGCAGTTCTTGTAGGCATCATAAAGCCGCTTTTGAGCTCTTGGTTCAAGGTTTCGACACCCTTCAAGCAATATGTTTTCTTTTTCGTTTCTCATGGCTTCTGAAGTAAAGTGCGTTATATACAGGATTTCGTTGTATGACCATTTAAAATAGTAACGAAATATGGATAGAATTTTTTATAAAAATCCACAATTAAGTTACTTATATGGGAAGTATTTTTTACCCGCAACATCTCGCGGGAAACTTTATATCTTTAGAGAAGGTTTTGCAAATACCTTTAAAGCATTAGGAAGAATGCTGATTTCATATGGCCCATCTCCTACAATTTCGCCGTCAATCTCAGCAAAAGTCGTGTGTGGACAACTGATTTTAAATGACTTGCTGCGATAAGTTTCCAAACCTCTCACTTTTTCAATAGTACCATTATATAAGCGGTTCACATTACTAATAACCTTTAGCTTTCTGATATTCCGGTAAATTGCAATATCAAGAAGTCCGTCGTTATTAATTGCTCTCGGCGTTTGCATCATGCCCCCTCCTGAGTACTTCCCGTTTCCAATACTTATCGAAAATATGCTGTCGTGAATAATTTGATCGTCAAATTCAATTTTCATTTCAAGCAACTTATTATTTATCAGGCACTTTAGCAGATTAAGCAGGTATGCACTTTTTTTCCGCCTGCCCCTTGCCTGCATAATGTTTGTTGCTTTCACAACAGCAGCATCAAAACCAAAGCCTGCAATATTTGCAAAATAACTTGTATGCTGTTGTCCGTTTATCCAATGTTTGATGACACCGATATCCTGCCTTATAAAATTTCCGTCAAGAATCTGATGAATTGCGTCAATGTGATTGGTCGTCCATTTGTAATATCTTCCCCAATCATTCCCTGTTCCCATCGAAATCAAACTCATTACCACTTCTTCATATGGCACATCCTGTTGCTGAAAAATTCCATTCACGACCTCATTGATAGTACCATCGCCGCCCAAGACTACAATATTTCTGTAACCCTGCTTCAGAAAAAGTTTAACCTGCTCACAACCATCATTCTGTGCAGTAGTAAAATAGTGATGATACTCGATATCATGCCGCCTTATTGTTTGCTCAACCTCGCCCCAAACTTTTTCCAAATCACCATTCCCCGCTTTGGGGTTAATAATAAACAATAGCTTTTCCAATTCAGTTTTTAGGTTTTATTTATTACAATTATACTGTTTTTTGTTTGCATTTAATAATTTTGAATTTTAATATTTACAAAATGAAAATCAAAACAATCACAGCATTCACCGATATCAAAACGGATAATATTCGTTATAAAAGCTCGTATAAAGTGTTTGATGAAAATGGTTTTTTAGTTGAAGAATATCGTTTCGATAAGAACGGTGAGATCATTTCAAAATCGGAAAATATTTTTGATAACGAACACCGGTTGCTAAGCAGCACATTTTTCGATACTGAACAAGAATCGTCGGAGAACAGAACTTATGATTATTCTTCCGAAGGACAGCTCATTAGGGAAACCGTTGATTTCGGACAGGGTTACTTGTCAGTGTTTTTGTATGAATATTCAAATTCAGGCAAGAGAATTACCATTTCGGAACAGGATGAGGAAGGAGAGGTTGAAGAAACAAAGATTCAGGAGCTTGATGATTACGGAAATGTCATAAAAGAAGTCGTTATCAATGAAGATGGCAAAGAAATCACGCATATTTTCAGTTCTTTCGATAATAAAAAAAGACCCGTTAGGAAAGAAGAACGTGACTTGAACTATAAAACTACTCAAATTCAGGAATATATATATAATGACAACGATTTTCTGGAAATGATAAAAACCACAAACGCCAAAAACCAGATATTGAATTGGGTAAAGTTGGAATATGATGAATTAAACCGTCCTGTAAAGCAAACATCGATGAGTGGCTCAGTTATTCTTGTAGAGTACATCGATGATAAAACTCGGATAGAAAAGCATATTAATTCTCATGGCTATACATATTCCGAAAGCAAAATTACTGTAAACGAATGGGGGAATCTCCTTAAAGAAGATTCCCCCGAAATCGTAACAGAATTTGAATACGAATATTTCGAATCCTAACGTGTAATCATAACTTTTTCGGTAACAGAATTGCTGCCGGAATAGATTTCAAGGATATAAAGACCATCGGGTAAGCTATTACCAACCAAATCCTGAACTGAAGTGTGGAATATACAATCACTTGAAGCGATTCGCTTATTGGCAATCAGTTTACCGGTTATGTCGCTGATAACAAAAGTAGCTTCGTGTGATCCCTGTGAATAAAAATTTATAGTCGCGTTTCCTTCAGAAGGATTAGGGAAAACCTGCACAACGGGTTTAAGGCTCAGGTTTTCTACTGCAGTGGTCGATGAAGTATACTCCAAAGCCCAGCCCTCGTCGTTGCCGGTAGTGTTGGCAAAGAATTGAACTACTGCCACACCTGCCTCTACCATAATGTCGGTGGTTGGTAATGCAGTGCTGGAAAATTGAGCAACAAGGTTTTCGGAGCCGGTCGAGTTTTTGAATACTTTCACATAGTCGGGAGATCCGGCGAGGTGAAAGTCGGTGAAGTGAATGTTTATCCAGGCAGCATCTTCAGGTTGAATAAACCATGTGCAAACCGTCGATGATGAGCTTCCATAATCGCAAACGCCACTACCATCGTCGAATGAGCCGCTGGGTTCGTAATACACAATATTTGTTTTACAGTTTTTCACCACATAACTGGCATCCCATCCGGAGGCTACGCCAGACCCATCGGTAATAAACTGAATGTACATGGCTCCACGGTCAGCATAAATATTGTCAGTTCCCGGAGTGTTTTCGCTTGTGTATGTTTCAATAACCTCTGCATCAGCATTACTACCGTTGAATACTCTAACAATGTCGCCTTCTGCCAGATCAAACGAATCGAAATTCAGTTGAACAACTGCACCACAGGTAGGCTGAATTAAATAAGAGCATTGTTGATTGTTCTGGTAATCAAGGTTTGAGCTACCATCGCCAAAGGCTCCACTTGGGGTATTGAGGTTAATATTCTGACCACAATACAATGGATAACCCGATTCGGGATAAATATTTATCACCGCTTCCTGTCCGGTACTAAAGTCGTTTTCCGGCCCCCCAGGTGTTGCTGTTGACACAAGGTTATCAAGAGCATAGAATCCGTCACCGGCACCACCCCAACCCCAGTTCATATGGAAATAGTCGGTATTCTGATATCCGTCGCAAGTCCATGCATGCCCTACCGTAGTTGACGTTCCTCCATATACCATAGGCTTATTCTGATTCAATTGGTTTCTAAGAACTGTTTTCCAATTTGAATCAGTATAGTCACTTTTTTCAATGAATTGAGCATCGGATGAATATTTGAAATAATTTTCCAACGCAGTTACAATTTTGTCGGTTTGCGACCCTGAACCATCGCATCCCCACCACATCGAAACAGCAACCCCTGCATGATAACAGATTTTGGCAACCTCACTGTTTTCGGTTCCTCCCAGCGAATTAGGCATGGCATACCAGTTATAGGTCTGTTGTGCAAAATTAATAGTAATGTTACCATATCCGCCATTTGTCCAGGAAAGGTGTGTTTTTGACCCTTCACCAGATGGTGGCCAGTTGTAGTATTTCATTACCTGAAGCATTCCTATGGCAACACAACCCACATAAACGTGGTCATGATTGTCGGAGGAATAATCAGGGCAATCATCGTCGACAGGGCATGATGCATTGTAAGGCCAGTTCTGATTCCATTTGGCATTAACAAGTGGGCCCACAGTAACATCCTTTTCGAAACTGGTGCCAGGTGTATACCTCAGCAACCGATCCCATTCAGCGGAAACTCCCTCCTTCACAACGATATCACCCGAAAGTGCCAACATTGTTTCGTCGGCAAAATACTGAATGAACGCTGTTTGCCCTGGCGACATGTTCCCGGGATTAAATGCTCCTTCAAACGAGTATGCCAGAACCGGTTTCATTGTATTTAAAGCCGATACAATGATAAATCCTTCATTTTCATTCACGTTGAAAATATACATTGGGTAAACACCTTCTTCAGGATTATTCACCAGTTGAAGGTTAATTTCATCCCAACCCTGAGCTCTGAACGACTGAACATTTTGGTAATAATACGTTTTTGCAGCATACTGGGCATCATTAAGTTTAATACCGTCTGCAAAACTGTTTGCATAAAGTACAATTGTTACAAGAATTAAAATTATTTTTTTCATATGTATAGTGTTTGTGAGCAAAGATAAACAAAATTATTATTTCGATGGAATACACAATATGAATTATACAAAATTACATAATTTATTGATGGTCAATATTATAATGCAGTCCAATACTTTTTCTCCGAGCCATGGCCATTTTAATTATCAGATATGAAACATTTATCATATTCCTGAGTTCACAAATTTCAGGGGTGATTTTTGAGGATTTATACAATGATTCGGTTTCTTGAAACAAAATTTCCAATCGTTCAAAAGCGCGTTTCAACCTCAAATCACTGCGAACAATACCTACATAATTACTCATTATCTGTCTCATTTCTTTCAGGCTTTGAGTAATCAGTACCATTTCTTCATTGTGAATTGTACCTTCATCGTTCCAATCAGGGATAGCCGTCTTAATACAAGCTTTTTCAATATCGGACATAGCTTGTTCAGCAGCCCTGTGAGCAAAAACAACAGCTTCGAGCAGCGAATTGGAAGCAAGCCTGTTTGCTCCGTGCAAACCGGTACAGGCAGTTTCGCCGGCTGCATACAGGAAATTGATTGACGACTTACCGTAAATATCTGTAACAATTCCTCCGCATAAATAGTGAGCTGCGGGTGTAACGGGAATATATTCCCGAGTAATATCAATTCCGTACGATTTGCATTTCTGGTAAATGTTGGGGAATTTATTCTGCAAATCGTTTGCATCAATTTGTGTAGCATCTAAATACACAAAATCGTGACCAGAAATTTTCATTTCACTATCAATTGCGCGGGCAACAATATCTCGCGGAGCTAGTGATTCCCTAGAATCGTATTTCTTCATAAAAGGAATTCCCTTTTGATTTTTCAGAATTGCTCCATGCCCCCTGAGGGCTTCGGTAATGAGAAAGGATGGCCTGTCGACCGGATGGTACAGGGCTGTTGGATGAAATTGAAAAAACTCCATATCGTCGATAATACCCTTGGCTCTGTAAACCATTGCAATTCCGTCTCCTGACGACACCGACGGATTGGTTGTATTCTGATACACATTTCCTGCTCCCCCTGTAGCAAGCATGGTTGTTTTCGAAAGTATTGTGACAATTTTACCTGTATGTTTGTCCTGAACGTATGCACCATAGCACTCAATATCATTGTAAATGCGTTTCACCAGAAATCCGAGATGGTGCTGAGTAATCAAATCAATTGCAAAATGGTTATCGAGAACTTCAATATTAGAATTTAGTTTAACCTGGTGAATAAGAGCCTGCTGAATTTCTCGCCCTGTGCTATCTTTACTATGTAATACACGATATTCTGTATGACCACCTTCACGCGCAAGGTCGAAACGACCATCTCTGTTTTTATCAAAGTGAGCTCCCCACTGTATCAGCTCCTCAATCCGCGAAGGGCCTTCGTTAACCACCATTTTCACAACATCTTCCCTGTTCAGGTAACACCCGGCTATCAGGGTATCATTAATGTGTTTTTCATAAGAGTCGGGTTGATATGTAACAGAAGCGATTCCTCCTTGTGCATACAAGGTTGACCCATCTTCAAGTGCATTTTTGGTAACAAGACAAACGCTGCCTTTTCTACTCACTTTCAATGCATAACTCAAACCAGCAATACCCGATCCAATAACTAAAAAATCAACAATCTTTTGCATATTCGAAATTTTTCTCAAATTTATAAAACAAGTGGTAAGAAAAATTATTATGAATCTTTTAATATTTTATGAAACCTTTTTACCATTAAATAAGTATAAATTTTAAAACACCGCAATGATAAAAGATAAATTAATAACGATTGCCAAGTTCCGATACGAATACAGGGCATATTTGCTGAAAGATAGGCTTTTAGAAGCCGGTATAGAGTGTGCATTGACCAGTGAATCGGTTTTTAAACTTATAGACGGTGTGATGGTACTTGTAAAAGAATCTGATTTTGCAAGGGCCATGGAGGTTTATAACGCGCTAAAAGAAAGCTCCGATGATTTTGAGGATTAAATTCTCTTTTTAAGCTCTTCAATAACTGCTTTTTTACCGGATTCTCTCAATTTGCGGGCAGTTGCCGTAAAATATTCGTGTTTTATAATGAATTTATATTGAAACCGATTCCAATCTTCAATTGTTTTCACCTTACCACGTTCATACAGCTCTCTGAATAAGTTTTGTGATACAACAATGAAATCAGTCCTGCCGAGATAATCAAGGTCAGCATCGCAAATTATTTCTTCAAGGTGGTTTTTCGGTTTGGGGGGCATTTTGGTTGACAGAATCAATGCTTTAATTTTTTGAATCTGCTCAGGTGTGTACCGGTATTTAGGTAAAATATCCTCAGCAAGATTAGCACCCAGGGGTTCATTGTTATCATAAGAAATCATAAAACCGGCATCATGAAACAATGCGGCTGTTTTTAGCAACAGGAGTTCTTCGTCGGTAACTTTTTCTTCGCGCCCGATGTTTTCGACACGGGTGCAAACATTGGTCGTATGTCGAGAGTTATGATAGTACAGATTTTTTGGCAAGTCCGTCTCGAGTTTCTTCATTACGTAGTTCTCCAAATCGACATACCGAAGAGCCTGAAGTTTGGTATAGAAAAGCTTATTAGGGGTTTTCCCTGTTGAGAACTCCGACAAGTGTTGCTTATACTTCACTACAGTAAACATATCCAGATCACCTTTATATTTCACCGCGGTTTTTCCACGGGACTCGCATTCAAAAAAGTCTTTAATATAGTCGAAGGTTGATGAAGAAATATTTACTGTACCGCTTATAGCATTACTTTCCATTCTGCTTGCGACATTCACTGTATCGCCCCATATATCGTATTCAATTTTCTGAGCACCTACAACACCTGCTATTACTGAACCCGTATGAATACCGATACGTATTCTGAAATTACATTTATCCGTTTCGTTGATTTCCTGAATCGCCTCCTGCATTTTTAATGCTGCCATTACCACTTCAATCGGGGTGGTTCTGTCGTTGTTTCTCATACCACCTGCACACATATATGCATCACCAATGGTTTTGATTTTATCGATTTCAAATTTTTCGATTATATTATCAAAAGAAGAGAATATTTTATTCAATTGAGTAAACAATACTTCGGAATCGGTGGTGGCAGCAATTTTTGTAAACCCCTCAATATCAGCAAACAATACTGTGACCCTTTCATATGCTTGTGTCTGAGCTTTCCCTTCTTTTTGAATTTCTTCAGCAGTTCTGTCAGGCAAGAGCTTCTGTACAAGTTTTTGAGTTTGTTCTTTTTGTCGGATCAACTCATCAGTTCTTTCTGCAACGGTTTGCTCCAGTTTGTTTTTGTCGGTAGCATGTTTCAGCTCATTTAGCTTAAGAATCAGATAGATAAAGGATATCAGAAATAAAAAATAAATAACAAAAGCCCACCACCTCATATACAAAGGAATAGGCACAGAGAAAGTAAAACCATGCGACTCGGTAGTATTACCGAAAATATCTCTGGCCTGGACTTTAAACGTATAGGTTCCCGGAGGAATATATGTGTATTCTTTAAAACTTTCACCGCTCCATTTCGACCATTCATCCTGCAACCCCACTAACTGAGTTCGGTAGCTTATTTCCTTGTAGCTGTTGTAGTATAACGCTGTAAATTCGAACCGAATATGATTTTGAGATGATTTAAGAACAGGTGTCAATATCTGTTTACCACTTCTATCAAAAAGCTTATTGTTGATTGAATCAGGCAAATCGGTATTATAAATTAAACATAAGGCCTGTGGTGTTGATGTTTCCATTTTATTGGCTTCATAACGGATAAGCCCATCGAATCCACCAAACCAAACTACATTATTTGAATCGCAGTAAATACTTTCGATGTTCCTGTCTTTCAGATTGTTTAACTCATTACTGTGATCGGTAGGATTAAAGTCTTTGTCGTAAGTAATATATCCCGTTTTACGTTCGGAGTTTTTAGTATTTGTACTGGAATACCACAATTTACCATCCGCTTGCTCAACAATGGGATAAAATGAAAATACATTGCTGGAATCAGGGGTTTCAAACAACGGGTGCCTAATAAATTTCCCGGCATTGTTGTAGTAAACACCACATTGGGTACTGAACAAAATACCTGCTTTAGTACGATACACATCAACCCATGTGAAATTTTCGGGCAGTCCGTTATTTTCGTCAAACCGCTGAATTTGTGGATTTAACAAGTCTCCTTTTCTGAAATCCAACTTCAGTAAGCCATGATTATCGGACCCCAGCCAGAAAACATCTTTTTCGTCGTGCACCATAGTACGTACCTCATAATCGAAGTTTTTAACTTTCCCAACAATATGTAGTGAATCTAATTCTTTACGAAGTACCAGAATACCTTGCTCTCCAATACAAAACACAATATCGTCATAGACTTCGCTGACTTTAAGTTTGCGAAACTCTCCCGGTATCGACAACCTTGCTCTTCCCTCTCGAATAAGTTTATATACTCCTTTTGAAGTAATAATGTATAATTGATTGTCTATAATAATCAGGTCCTGTATCTCGGCAACAACACCTTCAACTTTGGCAAAATAGTCTTCGTTGTTTATCAGTTTTTTTGATTTAGCCAAGTTGGTGGTAGTATAGTAGTACAAACCCTGAGTGGAGCCAAAATACATCGTACCATTGTAACGAATCATGGTTTTAATTGCGCCGTTAATCCCATAGCTGTTCCCGAAATAGTCAACCGGGGATGGATAATTTACTGAAGTAATTCCGTTATAACTGGTAACCCAAAGTTTATTATTCTTGCTTACAAATAAATCAGTAATCCGGTTATCGAGCATCCCGTGGTTTTTATTCATCGAAAAAAGGTACTGTCCGGTTGAACTTACGCAAATGATTCCACCGTATTCTGTTCCAACAACAATAGACCCATCTGATAAAGTTATGCCTTTTATATATTGATTTTCCTCCATGAAAGCATCAGCGTCGGTTGTGAAGGGAAGTGTTGTTGTTCCATCGAACAGATAAAATCCGCTGGTATTTTCGCATTTAATAAGAATGTTTCTTTCATCTAAAACAAATAAATCAATAACGTCCCTGTTTTCAGGCAATATCAACTTGGCTACAGGTTGCATAGTTCTTTTATCCGGATCATAAGTAAACAATCCATTACCCTCAATAGAAACATATATCTTTTTATTTGCCTTAAAAGCAAGAATTTTATTTTCGGATGAGTAAACCTTTTCTACAACTTCGTCCTTAATATCCAATATCATATTATCCCCCAAAAACAACACATGATTATTAAAAGCAATGACTTTGTTGATCTGCCCGGGAGAACAACTGGGAGGCAAAGCAAGGTCCTTCATCTCCATCCTGTTGATATAGGGGGTAATGACACCGATTTTGTTATATCCACCAGCATAAATCAACCCATTTTCGGAGACGTCCAATATCGGTGTACCAATCAGGTGTACCGTTTGCCATTCAACATTATTGAACCGGATTATTCTGTTAAGGTTGCCGAAATACAGAAAGCCAAATTTATCTTGGGTTATCGAAAAATTCTGACTTTCGTTTTTGTATTCTTTTGGTGCATAATTGTAAAAACCCGGCAGTCCGTGTTCAACAAGCTGCGAAAATGCACTTGAAAAACAAATAATTACAAGTGCTGACGTAAAAATAGTTTTCAATAATCTATACAATATCACTAAGTTTTATTTAATCTGTAAATATAGGGTTGTCGCATTATTAAGTAAGCGAATTTACGAATAATTTTTAATCGATTATGTATTCTTTTTTCTTATAATTGTTTATTAAAACAAAAAAGATAATGAGCAGAGGCAAAGAAAACAAACCCCATATAGGTATTTACGGAAACCGCAATGCAGGGAAAAGCTCACTTATCAATCGAATTGCGGGGCAAGAGGTTTCAATTGTTTCTGATTTTGCGGGAACCACAACCGATCCGGTAAAAAAAAGCATCGAAATAACAGGATTCGGACCGGTTATCATTATCGACACAGGTGGTATTGATGACATTGGCGAAATTGGGTTGAAAAGAGTATCTAAAACGCTTCATTCAATAGCAAGTATCGATTTGGCAATTCTTGTAATAACAAATAATATTATTTCGGAAAGCGAGAAGAAACTGATTTATAGTTTTAAGCAGCACGATGTCCCTTTTATAATCGTACATAATAAATCGGATTTACGGCCGCTTGATCCTACATTCAAAACAAGTCTTAAAAATGATTATAGCACCGATATTATCGAATTCAGCACTTTAACCGACAACAACCTTCAGCCACTCATTGATGCAATTAAAAACAACATTCCTGATTTATCGTGGAAAATTCAATCATTACTTGGCGATTTAATCAGTTATGGTGATATTGTGTTGCTTATAACTCCAATCGACATAGAAGCACCCGAAGGTAGAATGATCCTGCCACAAGTTCAGGCAATCCGCGACATTCTTGATAACGACTGCATAGCGATTGTTGTAAAAGAACGGGAAGTGGACGTTTTTTTACGAAAAACCGGCATTAAACCCGCATTAGCAATAACCGATTCACAGGTTTTTCTAAAAGCTGATGCAAGTATTCCAAAAGAAATTCCTCTAACAGGTTTCAGTGTTCTGCTTGCTCGCTATAAAGGCGATTTTACAAACTACCTTGCGGGCACACCCAAGATTTCGGAACTTCGGACTGGCGACAGGGTTCTCATTTTGGAAAGCTGTACTCACCATGTTTCGTGTGATGATATTGGCAGGGTGAAAATACCGCGATGGATGTCCAACTATACCGGAAAGAAGCTCGATTTCGATGTTGTAACCGGACTTGATAAATTACCACGCGACATTCGCGATTACGCATTAGTTGTACAGTGCGGTGGATGTGTACTAACACGAAAACAGGTAATCAACCGGTTAAGACCTGCTGTGGAAGCAGGTGTACCAGTTACAAATTACGGAATGGCAATAGCATGGATGCAGGGTATTTACAAAAGAGCAGTCGCACCATTTGTTTCACTGGACAATAAAAGTGAGTACCTATAATAATCCCTTACCGGCCATTCGCAAAGAGCAGGTAGTATTTCTCTTTCAACCCCTTAAGAAACTCAAGAGTTAAATTTTTGCAGTAGATGCGAACCATATCCTGAATTTCGGCTCCTTTGAATACAAAACTTTTAGCAGCATCAAACGATTGTCCGGAGATATTGTTCCTCAATACCTGAATACGTGATGAAAACTCGTCCCATGCAGGATTTTCATACACATCGAAATACCCAATATCGGGGTTTCTAAGGTCAAGAAAAATATTATCCCCAACCGGATCAAGAAGAAAGAACTTATAAATTTTAATCAGGGCGGGAGAGTTCTCAATATTGTTAACTTTCTTTTTAAGAACTAGCCCATGGTGCTGAAAACATTCCTGTAATTCTTTGACGTTATCGTAGTTTGTAACACCTGCAATTCGCACAGCACAACAAGTAGCGTGCCGCATCGAGATTTCTGTAAACGCCGCATCGAATGGACTTTTATGGTCGGCTTTCACTTTCAGCGAAATTCTCACTATATCCTCCATAGTGTAGTGCTCTCCTGCAACAATATATACATACAACGGCTTAGAGGTTGTTGGTGCATTACCGTAATAACCCGGAAATGTATCAAGCGACTCGAGTATACAGGTATTTCTAACGCCATACTCACCAAGACACCAAAGGTTTTCAACTTTAGTCAAACAACCAAATAAATCGTTAACCGAAACCATATTTATTATTTTAATTCTTGAAGAGCAATTTACAATGTTATACGAAAAAAAATATACACAGGTTTAGCAATTTGTTCATCAGGTTATAAATTTAATCAATTTTCTGATTAATTTCTATGTATTTATTTTTTCACATCTCCTATTTTCGACTCCACCGAGGCTATTTTTGAATTCAAGCGTTGTTCTGTTCCATTTGTTCTGATATCGAATGTTGCGGTAATATATACCCTTTCACTGTCAGCTCCAATAGCAGAGTAAGCTTTTTCAATTATTTCGGTGCAATGATTAAGGCTTGGAGTTTCAATAATAGTAGCCATAGGTGTAAGACGGTAATCATACCCTGTATCACGAATTATTTCTACAACCCTGCTTACGTATTTGCTTACACTGCTCCCTTTATCGGTTGGGAAAATCACCAGGCTCATCAGGACTGACATACATGAAGAATTAAGGTAAATTACTGAACAACGCTGAATTAATATCATTTATGGCCTTACGGGTTATTAAACGAACAGCCTCCTGATAGGCATCATTTGAAGATTCCTTACTATTCTGCCCTTCACCCTCGGCCACATATTGTTTCTGGAATTTTTGCTCATTTTTCTTGTCGAACACCGTTACCATAACATTGATATCAGTGATTGTTTCGTAGCCCACTTTTTCTCGAACTACCGTATTTGCGTCGATTTGAACAACAAAATCAGCTTGCGATTGTGTATCAGCAATTTTGTTTGCACGGGAAATTTCAGGTCTTAAAGCATCGGAAAGTAAAGCTTTCCCTGTTTCAGTGCCAAATTCCTTTTCAGTGCTTATTACAAAGAATGCCGGTTTTTCAATTATTAGTACTACTGATGTTCTTTTTACCGGCAATTGTTTGATTATTTTTCGAATAAACGGGTCTTTCGAAACTCTCGACATCGTTATGAGATCAACAGATAGACTTATGGTTTCTGTTTCACCGCTACTAACTATTTTATTAAAATCACACATTACTTTTCCGGAGTTATCGCTGACAGCCCGTTCATTTTTAAGCTCCACTCCTGTATATTTTATTTCCACAGGCAAATCCGCGATTACCTGCCTGTTCTGGTTATAAACAATAAAACTCCTTTCGGTTTGAGAAAGAGAGGTTCCGCGTATTACTTTGATTTCGGTATAAGGGTGTTCAATTACTATCGACTGTATCATCGATACCATTGCATTTAAAACCGTTTGCCCGATATCGGCTTTAACGCTGTCAACAATTGTCTCTGTTGATTCGTTCATATAAGGTTTCAGCGCAGTAAGAGCATCGGCATAAAACCTTAAAGCTTCGGTATAGCAGTTTGCCTTACGTTGGGTTTGCCCTTCGTAGTACTTATATACTGCATCGGCAATTGCTTTATTTTTTCGCTCAGCCTGCATTTGTGCATACTTTTCTTTCGAAAGGCGGTAATATACCCAGTAATAATTTTTATCTTCCCATGAATCAACCAATTCATACCCCTCAAGGTACGTTTCGGTTGAAGTGGTTACTTCCGATGTCCAGTTTTCGGTAATGTTATAATTATGCTCCATCACCGAAAGAACTGATGCACTTGAAATGGTTACTGAAATCTCCCTTGCCAGGTCGCCAAGAGCCTTTTGCTGCGCTGTCTGGGTATAATCGGCAGGGGCAAACCCTGGCTTTGTTGCAGAGCCGATTCCTATGTAGTAAAATGAACTTACAGGTTTGGACTTTACCCATTCAGGCTGTGGTTTAACTGCCTCTGTAGTGTTTTGCAGGGTCTTGCAACCGCTCATCAACAAACCGGCAAGTAAAAATAGTATTACCGTTTGTTTCATGCCTATTCTTCGGGGTTATATTCATTAACCGCATCGGCCACTTTCATCGATGATGCTGAAATCACTTCGCCGGTGAGAGTGTTATAGTCCTTAATAACTCGGCGACCGTCAAGAAGTTCCTGCAATGCTTTCACATCTTTCTGGTTATCGTTGACTACGTCTTCGGAGCTATGACCTGCTTTATTTTTCCAGTAACCAGGTACCAGAGCTTTCTTATCGCCGGTATAGTCTGCATATAAAATTTTATCTTCGCTAACCAAGGTGTGACTATTTGTGGCAATTATCTCTCCCGTTTTGTTATATATCAGTTTATAGGTAAACGAAATTTTAACCTGTCGGCCCATAGAGTACTCCTTATAAGTAACCTTTTCGTAATCAGTAACTGTTCTCACATTACCAGCTTCATCCTTGGTTTGTTTTGTGTATTTTCGATACCCACGCTTTTCGGTTTCCTTTAACATACCTTTTTCGTAGGTAAAACCCGTAACTGTAGTGTAAAGTGTTATGTCTGGGTTTACTGCTTTAACGGGAGGTTGCTGTCCTTTACTTAGTGACCCGTCAGGCTGGAGTCGGGGATTGGCTTCAACCAGTTTTAAAAACGGATTTCTTTTATCCTGGATGTCTTTAATAATTGCAGCTTGCAAACTGGTTTCAATTCCTGCTGTACCCGATTTGTTAACAACCGGTGAAACAGCCAGCATAAGTGTGGCTTTCTCGAGGCATTCCGCTTTTAATTCATATGCATCCTTATAGTTGCCTGAGCCGGAAATCACTTTATCGAACAAGTAATATGCTGCACGATACATCTTGTTGTTCATTTTTTGCTGTGCGTCTCTGTAAACAGGTTCATAAATTGCAACATTCAGCTTTTCCTTTGAGTCTTTATAGCCCGGTTGCAGTTGCAATATTTCACGGAAAAGCTTCTCTGCTTCAGCAAATTTCTCGTTTTCGAGCAACTTTGAAGCTTCGTTGTATTTATCGGCAATGTAAACATTTTTGACTTCGTCGTAATTTTCGCGGTAATATGAAGGGAAATTCAGCTCAACACCTACTGCGGTAATTTTATTGTAATAGTCTTCGGCATCTTTAAAATTATACACTGCTTCCTGATTTTTTTCCTCATTATACGATTTGTTAAATGCGGATAATTTTTTATCGAGCACTCTTTGCCCGGTTCGTTTTAAACCGAGCTTCGCATCGACATTCGATTTTTTTGCAAGAACTGCCTGATAATAATATTCTGCTGCATCGACATACATTCCGGCTTCTTCCATTTTTGAACCTTTCTTGGTAAGACGCGAAGAAGCACACGAAACCGAAATTAAAATTATCAGAAAAGCTGCTGCAATTGGGTATGCATTTCTCATGTATCAGCGGATGTTAAATTGTTTGTAAAATTATAAAACATATTGTAAAAAACTAAATCATTGCTTCAGAATATCTGTTTGAGTATTTACCACTTTCTGATAATGCTCATTATCGTAATCAATCATTATATCGCCATTCACCTTAAAACATTTAAGATAGTTCACCCGCAAGCTTCTGAAAAAACTGTCGTAATAAATACCGTTCAGGACCTTGACCTGTTTGTTACCGCTTTTATAGTCACGCATTTGCGCTCTTGCACCGTTTACAATGCTCAGCGGCCCGCATTTCAACACCTTACCTCCGCTGGTATAAAATGTTACAATTCCATTACGGCTCGAAATTCGGGTTAAATACTGTAAACTACTATAGAAGTTTTTATAATTATTTTTAAACGAAGGGTTTAATGTATTCAGACTTGCCATCATTTCTTTCCCACTAATGTCGAGGCTTGAGTTCTGTAAGGTTTCCATTAGTGCAAAAAAACCAGCAATACTTTTATCGTAATGCATCGAAATGTATTTATCTGTGAGCTTTTTCCATGTTTCCAACAGCTCGTAATTCCCAGACAGTCCAAGTTCCGGGCTGATTTTCAATCCTGATTCGGAAACACCGCGTTCAGCAATTATCACCAAATCGTTTTCTGTATTCAGGAATAAGGTTTGCTCAGGGTTATAACTGAATTCCTCAACAAAAGTAAGGCCTTTTACATCACCGCGATCCGAAATCGTTACCTGCAGAAAAAAGGGTTTTCCACCATAAATCGAATCGAGGCGTATAGAAGTTTGCCATTCAAGCTCTCCGTCTTTATTAAATTTAATTGCAAATTGATCGGCCACCGACGAAGATACAAGCTTCTTCTTATCAAAATACAAGTTTTTCCCAAACTCTCCGCTAACATAAACACTCCGGTCGGAACTGATAATGATGTTTTGCAGCGATATGCTGCCATCTGTAGCAAAAGTTGATACCCACAACGGTTTGTTGTATTTATCGAGCCGGGCAACAAAAACCCCTGTGTTCTCATTCTCAACAACCCAAGACCTACCGTTCATTGTAAGCGTATCGGTAAAAAAACCGGCAATTAAACAAGAGCTGTCTTCGCTGATAAGTATAGTTTTGTCGGACCCTTTAAACCCGCCCGCTTTGTAAATCTTCTCCCAGACAAATTCTTCCTGTTCATCTTGATTCGATCTTTTTGAGGGTGAAATAATACTGAATTTCGATTTTTTAAACTGAGGCATTGTAGCTCCTACAGGTGCATTGATATAGGTTGGATCGCAAACAGTAAATCGACGATTATCATATTGAATCAGGTCTCCATTTACCATTGAGGTAAAACAAACTGCAGTTGAAACATGTTGAGGGTAATTCAGGCTGATAACCGGTAAATCCAGAAGCTCGTTGATGATATAGGCAAAGAACACAGAGCGGTCTTCGCAGTCGCATGCTTCATAGTGGAGTATTTCTTCAGGGAAAAAATATTTTTCCTTGCCGAATTGCTCCTGATCGGTTTTGTATGAAAACCCTGTTTGTACCATTTTTAGCAGAAATGATGCAGCATCTTTTTCAGGCATACCCTTCATAATAGGCCAGAGCTCAGTTGCTAGCGACTCTTTAGTTATTTCAGATACTCCAGCATCGAAATACAACCCAATATAGCACTGTGGATAGCTACTGTAGAAGTCTATCAGGTTTTTATTGTAGAGCACTTTAATATTATATTGTTTCGAGTCAAAAGAAAAACCGATGTTTCTAGTAAGCGTATCTACGTCAAAAGAAGGGGGTTTGTACAAATTAAAATTCATAATTTGGTTAGCTGCAGGGTAGTCTTTTTCATAAGTTTTCACAGCACCGGTTGTTCCATCGAGCATATAGTACTTTACTCCTCCAAAAGTCAGATAGCTGAATCCATACAATTGATTAAAAACCGGAACAAGCAGCGAAACGCCTTTTGAATGATACGCCAGTCTGATTTTATATCCCATTTTCGTTAGTACAAACCAAGAAAACAATGTTGCTGAATTTCTATCTTTTGTTGCACGGGTACCCAGTTCATTAACCAGCAAATACATGGCATAGTCGTTCAGATTTAAATTACTTTTTACCCTCAGCAATTCAACAATAGGAGCATCAAAACCGGAATCGCTCATTTTTTTCCAATATGAAGCAAAGTTTTGTTCATCAACCGAGGCAGAAAACGTACTCCTCATATCATCAGGCACAGGAATACAAAGATGTGTCCCGTAGAAATCAAAGCAAATGTTGTTATCCCGAAGGTCCTTGTCTGCAGAAGTGATTGCGGGAATTGGATTCATGGGTTCAACCGCCATTTCTATGGTTTTAGTCTGCAACTGTATCTGTGAAGGCTGAATACGCCTTACAGGTTCAACATTGATCAGTTTTTTGTAAACAGGGACAACATCAGGACCCGGGGCAGGACTTGCATACTCAGCTTTAAATAGTTGGAATTGCTGCCACTCTTTCTGGATATATTCTGCAAATTCCTTATCGTTCTGCTCAACAAATCTCTTGTAATCGTTTCGTAAATCCTCCAGTCCGTTATAATATTCTCTTTTAAATTTATCGAAATCTTCATCATTCTGCGAAAAAGCAGAAGTACTCCACAACAGAGTAATCAGAGCGAGGAGCAATAAATTTCTCATAATCATTTTGTTAAGACTTAAAAAATACAATTTTTATGCCACTGCAACTTAATACAATCATTTTGTTACGCATAAAAATACAGAAAGAAACGAATGGGAAAAAACTTCATAGATATTTTATCAGGGTATTTTTTTTATTTTTGATGCAACAAACAATCAAGGTGGCCAGAAATTGAATAAAAGAAAAATCGTCAACGATCCGGTATATGGGTTTATCAATATCCCAAACAGCATTGTATATGATCTTATTGAGCATCCCTATTTTCAACGATTGCGCCGAATAAAGCAACTCGGTCTCACCAACCTGGTGTACCCGGGAGCTTTTCACACCCGTTTTCAGCATGCTTTAGGAGCGATGCACCTAACGACTCTTGCCATTGAAGTGCTCCGACAGAAAGGCCATGTTATTTCCGATGAAGAAGCCGAAGCTGCACTTATTGCTATTTTGTTGCATGATATTGGGCATGGCCCGTACTCACATGCGCTTGAATACTGCATTATTCCAGGTATTTCGCACGAAGAGCTTTCACTTGCCATTATGAATGAGCTCAACACTGTTTTCAATGGACGATTATCGCTTGCAATCGATCTTTTTCAAGGGAAATACCACAAAAAATTTCTCCACCAACTGGTATCGGGTCAGCTCGACATGGACCGGCTCGACTATCTTCGGCGTGACAGTTTTTTCACAGGTGTATCAGAGGGGGTCGTAAGTAGCGACAGGATAATAAAAATGCTTGAAGTGGTAGATGATGAGCTGGTTGTAGAAGCCAAAGGCATATACAGTATCGAAAAATTCCTTATTGCACGAAGGCTTATGTACTGGCAGGTATATCTCCATAAAACTGTACTTGCATCCGAACTAATGCTAACGAAATGCATCGGGAGAGCGCGCCAATTGGTGCAATCAGGAATTCATGCTGATTGCTCTGAACCACTATCCTATTTCTTAATTCTTAAACATTTTGAGATTTCCCCTGAAATGCTTGCTCATTTTACGAAAACCGACGATTATGATGTAATGTACGCGTTAAAGAAATGGACAGATCATGATGATTTTCTTCTTCAATACCTATCGTCGGGTATAATCGACCGTCATTTGTTTAAAGTAAAGCTGGAAAAAGAGCCTTTCAGTTCTGATTACATCGAGAAATTACGAAAACAGGCGGCGAAACATTTTAATATTGGTATTAACGAGGCTTCTCATCTTGTCTTTACGGACGCTGTTTCGAACAACGCTTACAGCTTTGCTGATGAAAAAATCAATATTCTTGTTCAGGGACGCCTTGTTGATGTTACTGAAGCAAGCGATATGCTTAACCATTCTGTAATGAGTAAAACAGTAAGGAAACATATACTTTGTTTTCCAACCGAAATTCAACACGTAATTAACCAACCGTAACTTTACAAAAAAACACTATATTATGGAGTTTAGCGCAAAACAATTAGCCCAAATACTGGGAGGACAGGTAGTTGGAAATCCCGATATAAAAGTCAGTAACATTTCGAAAATTGAAGAAGGAGAAGCAGGCACACTTAGTTTTCTGGCCAATCCTAAATATACTCCATTCATTTATAGTACCAAAGCAAGCATAGTTTTGGTGAACAATAGTTTTGAACCGGAAAAACCCATTTCTGCCACACTGATAAAGGTAGAAAACTCATATCTGGCCCTTGCGAAACTTCTGGAGCTCTACAATACCGAAACTTCTCAGCCGGAAGAGATACATCCCATGGCTTTTATTCATTCTGAAGCAACAATAGGTAAAAATGTTTATATCGGAGCCTTTGCCTGCATCGAAAAAGGGGTCGTTATCGGGGATGGCGCGCAAATTTACCCACATGTTTATGTAGGTAAAAACAGCAAAATTGGACAAAAAACTTGTCTTTTTTCAGGTGTTAAAATTTATCATGACATAGTAGTTGGGCAGCATTGTACCATTCATTCGGGTACTGTTGTAGGAGCCGATGGCTTTGGATTTGTTCCGCAAAGCGATTCTGAATTTATTAAAGTTAAACAAGTAGGAAATGTGATCATTGAAGATAATGTAGAAATCGGAGCAAACACCTGTATCGACAGAGCTACTATGGGTTCAACATGTATTCATAAAGGCGTTAAACTTGATAATCTTATTCAGGTAGGCCACAATGCTGAAATTGGAGATTCAACGGTTGTGGCCGCATTATCGGGGGTTTCAGGTACAGTTAAAATCGGTAAGAACTGCATGATTGGAGGTCAATCTGGTTTTGCAGGCCACATTAAAGTAGGAAACGGTGTAATGGTCGGAGCTAAAACTGGGGTTAGTCACGACGTTGAAGATTATAAAAAAATGCTTGGTGCTCCCGCCATGGAAGGGCACGAATACCACCGTTGTTTTGCTGTTTTCAGGCACTTGCCCGATATGCTTGCCCGACTCAACCAACTGGAAAAACATATAAAGGATAAAGAAAAATAATTCCCCATTTTTAAAATCGTACTAATCACGCGATACATATTTTTTTTTGCAACAGAAAAAACCGACTGCTAACTTCTATGCAATTTCTTAAGAAATCAGAACTGAGCCGGTTTCACTCATTTTAATAAACATGTGTTCGTTTATTAATCAATAATACTATATTTGCCAATTAATAAGAGCTATTATTAATGGCAGAACAAAACAGAAAACAAAAAACCGTTAATAAAACAGTTGTATTGCAGGGTCAAGGTCTGCATTCTGGAGTTGAAACAAAGCTGGTAATTAAACCCGCACAACCTGATACAGGTTATGTTTTTATTAGAACCGACATTTCACCGGAAGCAAGTGTAAAAGCTATTGCAGATAATGTTACCGACACTTCAAGAGGTACAACCATCAGTAATAATGGCACTTCTGTCAGTACGGTTGAGCATCTGCTCGCAGCAGCTTATTCTCTTGGGATTGATAATGCCATCTTTGAGCTGAACGGCCCAGAAGTGCCGATTCTCGACGGAAGTTCCCATTACTTTGTTGAGGCATTCTATAAGGCCGGCATTAAAGAACAAAATGCCTTCCAAAAAGTATTCAATTTAACGGAAACCCTCTCATTTTCCGATAAAGAAAGAGGGGTCGATATCTCAGCATACCCCGACAGTAGTTACAAAATAAAAGTTCTTGTCGACTATAATTCCGAAGTTCTTGCAAACCAGTATGCGAATCTCGACAGTCTCGAAGATTTTACAAATCAGATTAGCAAATGCAGGACATTTGTATTTATCAGCGACCTGGAGCCATTGCTTCGTCTGAATCTGATAAAAGGAGGAGATCTCGATAATGCTATTGTGATTGTGGACAGAGAGTGGACACAGGAAGAATATGACCGTCTGACAAAGCTATTCAATAAACCCAAAGTCAAAGTGCAATCATTGGGCATACTCAACAATCTTGTACTTCATTTCCCGAACGAACCTGCAAGACATAAATTGCTTGACGTTGTAGGAGACCTTGCTCTAACAGGGTTTAGGTTCAATGCCACCATTGTTGCTTCGCGACCCGGGCATTATGGAAACACTCAGATGGCAAAAATTATCAGAAATCATATTTTACAACAATCCACTATTAACGAAAAAGAAAGCCGGATTCCGGAATACAATGCGGATGTTAAACCGGTAATGGATGTAAATAAAATTAAGACGTACCTACCTCACAGATCTCCCTTCTTATTTGTTGACAAAATTATCAGCATTAGCGATACCGAGGTCGTAGGTATTAAAAACATTACGAACGGAGAATATTTTTTTCAGGGACACTTCCCCGGAGAACCTGTTATGCCCGGAGTATTGCAGATAGAAGCAATGGCACAAACGGGTGGGATACTTGTGTTGCATTCTATGCCGGACCCAGAGAATTACACTACGCTGTTTTTGAAAATCAACAATGTTAAATTTCGAAAAAAAGTAGTACCTGGGGATATCCTTATTATGAAACTTACACTGTTGGAGCCGATGCGCAGGGGAATTGCACACATGAGAGGAGAATCGTTTGTTGGCAAGGATCTTGTTGCAGAAGCCGAAATGCACGCTTTAATCGAAAAACAAAAGTAACACTATGAATCAACCTTTAGCATATGTTCATCCGGAAGCCAGAATTGCTCAAAATGTGGTAATTGAACCCTTTGTTACCATTGCAAAAGATGTGGTAATTGGTGAAGGCACATGGATTGGATCGAATGTAACCATTATGGAAGGTGCCCGTATCGGTAAAAACTGTAAAATTTTTCCAGGAGCTGTGATTTCGGCAATTCCTCAGGATTTGAAATTCCGGGGCGAGATAACCACAGTTGAAATTGGCGATAACACTTCTATCAGGGAATGTGTTACGGTAAACCGCGGAACCATTGCCAAGGGTAAAACAGTTATTGGCAGCAATTGTCTGCTTATGTGTTATTCTCATGTAGCACACGACTGCATTATTAAGGACAATGTGATTCTAGGTGCCTATGTGGCTCTCGCCGGCGAAGTAATCATCGACGAATGGGCTATTGTATCTGCCGGTAGTCTGGTTCATCAGTTTGTGAATATTGGTGCACACACCATGATACAGGGAGCAAGCAAAGTTGGCAAAGATGTCCCCCCTTATGTTAAGGCAGGCCGCGACCCCTTATCGTATGAAGGAGTTAACTCTATTGGACTGCGCCGCCGGAATTTCGATAACGAGAAAATAAATGAACTACAAAATATCTATCGTATAATTTTTGGTCGCGGTATGAACACGACGCAGTCAGTTGATTTTATCGAAGCTGAAATGACCGCATCGAAAGAAAGGGATGAAATCCTTCTTTTTATCAGAAACAGCAAACGCGGTATTATCAAAGGATATTTTGGAAATATAGAATAAAAATACGTGTTGATTCTTTGATTTCTTCGTAAGTTTTCTTTTATACCCCTATTTTTTAACAAAATTCTTTTTAATTACACTAATTTTACACAGTGTCAATTCCGCGAACTATGAAAAAATGCATTTCAATAGTATTTTTCATTTTCTGGGCGAATGTAATAATATCGCAAACGCCCGACAGCGCTGTAATAATTTGCCCTTCGCAATCAACCTCAAATGATATATTCCCCGTAGTAGTTCGCTTATATAAGAATGGTGCATTGAACTATGCCGGGCATAGCTACTCGCTTGCTGTAACCAATGCCACTGCAGAGAGCTCGATGATTGTTGTTAAAAAAGGAGTAGGAAGCCTTTGCACAAAAATAAACACAAGTGCCGACTTTCAGGTTGAAGTGCAGGGTTTCAGTACCATCAAGAATGTAAATCATACCATTAACGACCCAATTGAAATATCGGGATATATAAATTCTGATTACCAATGCATTGCAAATACATTGTATTACGTAAGCTCCGACCTGACCATTCAAGCTTCTCAAACACTCACTATTTACGAAGGAGCACAGCTGATTGTAGCTGAAAATGCAAACATAATCTGTCATGGTAAAATAATATGTGACGCAAATACCGAGAATCCCATTGTTTTTAAAAGTGATAGTGAAAATATATTCTGGGGTGGTATTACAATTACTTCTGCTCAGGACACTTCAGTATTTGAGCATGTTTTTTTTATTAAGGGCGGAGGAAACACCAATTTCATTTTCGGACATTCTGGTTCTCAGCCTGTTTTAAAAGCCGACAATGGGAACATGATTTGTAGGGATTGCTACTTCATCGACAACACGGGGAAAGCTCTGGGTGGTAATTATGCAAATATCAGTCTGAAGCAATGTCTGATCTCCAGATGCGACACCGGTGGTGAATTTTTTATGTCAAAGGTTGATATCGACAGTTGCTATGTTATGAACATTCCCGATGACGATGGGATAATTGAAGACGATGACAACGATTGTTTTTATTTTAACAATGTACATTCTTCGAATTCAGAAAGCAAGGTTTCGAATTCGTTTTTTATTACGGGTGAAGACGATGCCATCGACCATAATGGAGCAAAGCTGAGTTTGGAAAACTGCTGGATTCAGGATTTCTACCATGAAGGTATTGCTGGATCAAACGGAAATTATGTTTCGCTGCATAATTCTGTTGTGGTTGATTGCGGACAAGGGATTGAGGCTGGATACGGGTCGCCGCATGTTATGGCAAATCATTGTGTTTTTGCTCATAATGGCGTAGGTGCACGTTTCGGGGATGATTATGTTCAACCCAGTGAGGGGAAAATGATAATTAAAAACAGTATTTTTTTTGACAACACCGATAATTTGCTGAATTGGGAACCACAGACAGGCGGGCCTGTTACCGACTCGCTTGAAGTTATGTATTCCATTACAAACGACATTGATTTTGATGGTCAAAACTCATGCATCGCAGGTACTCCTCAGTTTTCGCAAGCCTATCTACTTGAAATTGGCTCTCCCGGAAGCGGAGCTGCCGACGACGGGTTGGATATGGGCCTGATAAGCAGTCTGACAATGATTGGGCAGATTATGCAACACACCAGTGTTCAATTATATCCAAACCCTGTAAATACTGTAGCTGTATTTGATTTTGATGCTCCTTACCCAGAATTTGGAGATTTATCCATTCTTAACATGGAGGGAAAGATACTGTTAAATCGCACAATTCATTTTGATACTGGTATAAATAAGATTGAGCAAAATGTCAGCTTTTTAAAACCCGGACTTTATCAACTTGTTGTTGTGACTCCCACGAAAGTGTTTTCTTCAAAATTTCTAAAGCTTGATTAAAAGAATACCATATTTTCTTTTACTGATTTCGGTGTTTTTACTCTCCCGCGAAAAAGCAGCATTTACCCAGGAGCTTAAAGAGTATTATATAAGTTGCAACCCCGATGACTTCAGAATGATTTATGAAAACTACAACGAAGAAATTTACATACCGATAAGTATTACACATAACAATGTAACACTTACAAAAGCCAGAATGCGTATTCGTGGCGATGGCACAGTAGTTTTACCCAAAAAGTCACTAAAAATTCAAATTGACTCACTTTGTTTCGATGATGGAATTCGTGTGTTTAATTTTAATGCGGAATACGAAGACAAAAGTTATTTACAACAGTATATTTGCTCGCGGATGATGCAGGAATCAGGGCTCTGGTGTTTCCGAACGGAGCATGTAAGGCTGTATCTGAACGGAGAATACCTGGGACTGTATTTGTATGTTGAAAATATGGATGAGGATTTTCTTACCCGAAACGGCTTTAACCCATCCGGCAATCTCTATAAAGCCACCGTTGATGGTGCATGCCTCAGTCGTTACGATAATGTGTTCTATCATTGGGAGAAAAAGTCGGGGAACAGCGATTACTCCGATTTACAAAAGCTTATTAACCAGCTTGATACTGTAAGTATAAGCGATTATTATTCTTTCGCATTTACAGAATTTAATTACCAAAACCTGATTAATTTTTTAGCGGTAAATCTATTAATACGCAACAACAGCACATATTACCATAATTACTATATGTTCAACGACTCTTATTCCACGCGGAAATGGCACATATTTCCATGGGATCTCGACAAGAGTTTTTTATATTACGAAGTCAATATACCCTATTATCATACATCTAGATACTGGACTCCTGACAATCCCTTTGCTGAACTTGCATTTCTGAACGATTCCACTTTGCAAGACATCCGGGAGCGTATCACCGAGTTGCATTCCACGCTTATAAACAACGAACATGTGGAGCCCTGGGTCGACAGTCTGCAATTGTTGCTTTATAATTCAGTAGAACATGACACGACCGACAACATCAACACTATTTCGGACTGGCTTTCGCAAATCAACACAGTTAAAACTGCCTTTGATTCAAGATACTATGAGCTCATGGTTCAGTTTGAGCAAATCCCCCGTTCTTTTCGCGTGGATAGAGTAAACAACAGGTATTTTACCGGTGAACCCATTGTGTTCAGGTGGACAAAATGTGAAGATCCATTAGGGAATGAGATAAAGTACAGACTATATTACGGAAAAAATATTAATCTTGTTGACGGAACGGCAAACATGATTGAAAATATCTCCGACACATTATTAATTCTAAGCGATACTATTGAGCCCGGGAAATATTATTACAAAGTGGTTGCATACACACAAAACTATCATCTTGATGGCTTTGATAACTATAATATTTTTTTTGTTGACAACGATACTTCTCAAATAATTATTAACGAAATTAATTATCACCCCGATTCAGATGTTGATCCGGGCGAGTGGGTTGAGCTTTACAATGCCTCGGCATATGACGTAAATGTTTCAAACTGGTATTTCTGCGACAACAATGATCTGCACAGGTATACATTCCCAACGGGGATGGTTATTCCTTCAGGGTCGTACTATATTCTAGCAAATGAGCCGCAGAAGTTCCTACAACTGTTCCCTGCCAGTGAGTGCAATATTGACGTTTTTAATTTCGCTCTCGACAACTCAGGGGAACTTTTGAGATTATACAATAGCTATGGCAGACTTGTGGACTTATTGGTTTACGATGACAGCATTCCCTGGCCTGAAGAAGCCGATGGAGACGGACGGGTTTTGGCACTTAATTCTCCGCTGCTGGATAACTCGTTGGGTAGAAACTGGAACGCAGTTAAGTATTACGGAACTCCTTGTAAGGAAAATCAGTCAAGCGATACAACAATTAACCCGATTCCTGTAAATACTATGCTTCGTTGCTTTCCCAATCCTTGCAGCGAAACGGCAACTATTGTGTATCACTCCTCTGCTCAAAGTAATACTTCAATTACAATTACCGATATCACCGGGAGCATTGTGTTTTGCAAAGAAGATTTCTACGAAAACGAAGGATATTACCGCTATGTTTGGGACGCAAATGTTGTTAACGATGGACTATATATTGTCTATCTCCGAGAAAATAGTCAAATAATAAGCAGTTTTAAAATGGTAAAAACTACTTTTTGAAAATCAGTATTGCGTTATTTATCAAAATGATTCCAGCCCTGAGCCTTCAGTTCTATTTCAACACCATTGCGTGCAATTAACAAAGGGCGATTATTGGCTGATGTAACATATCCGATTGCAGTTATCCCGTCGATTTTAGCAATTTTTTCAAGTTCCTTACTATCGATAGTAAAAAGCAATTCATAATCTTCACCACCATTCATTGCCGCAATGGTTGGGTCTATGTTCAGCTCACAAGCAAGAGAGGCTGTTTCGGTATCGATGGGCAATTTATCTTCGAACACTTTGCACGAAACTTTCGATTGCTTACAAATGTGAAGCAAATCGCTTGACAACCCGTCGGAAACATCAATCATAGCATGCGGATTAATGTCTGCCTTTTTAAGGTTCTCGACCACGTCTTTTCTGGCTTCAGGTTTCAATTGTCGCTGAATGCAATATGGGTATTTACCAATTTCTGGCTGAATGTGCGGGTCGGCAATAAAAATCTGCTTTTCTCTTTCGAGCAGTTGCAAACCAAGATACGATGCTCCTAGATTGCCTGAGACACAAATAACATCGTTCACCTGCGCTCCCGAACGTAAACATACTTCCTGTTTTCGTGCAGTGCCAATGGCGGTTATTGAAATCAATAATCCGGTTAGCGATGTTGTTGTATCTCCCCCTACCAAATCAACTTCATACGCATTGCAGGCAAGCCGAATGCCTTCATAAATTTCTTCAATCGCTTTAAGCGATATTTTGTTGCTCAGGGCAATTGAAACAGTAATTTGCTCCGGTTTACCGTTCATGGCAAATATATCGCTCAGGTTTACTGTTACCGCTTTATAACCTAGATGACGCAAAGGTGTGTAAATAAGGTCAAAGTGTATTCCTTCAACCAACAAGTCGGTAGTAATCAAACGAAAATAATCGCCGCAATCGATAACTGCGGCATCGTCGCCAACTCCTTTAACAGTTGAATTACAGTGTGTTATAAAATCTTTGGTAAGGTATTCGATCAGTCCAAATTCACCCAAGCTTTCAATACTTTCGACAGATTGGTTTTGTTTCATGAAAAGAATTTTTGGTAAACTATTTGCAATTGTTCTGCGCAAAAATACCATCATTTATTTAATGAATAAAATGTTTATATTTGTTATTTGCTATAAAACAGACTTATGAAACCGCCCTTTTTCTTTGTCATGCACATTTTGTCTGGAGCAATGCTTTTGTTGATGAGTGCATCAATATTGCAGGCTCAGCATATTTCGGTTTATAGCGATTACCTTGACAAAGTGTATGTTTTCGACAGCGGGAACCACAGGCAGATAGAGCATTTGCCCCTGAAATCATACAAAATAGGGAACAATGCCATGGCCTATGAGGATAATACCGGGAATTTCAAGGTTTTCTACAATAACTATCTCTTCAGTGTAAGTGCTTTTGCAACGGAATATCAGGTTACCGATAATCTGGTTGTTCTCCGAATGAATACACAGTTAAAAGTTTTCGATAATGGTCAGATAAAAAACCTGAGTTCCAACATTAGCGGTTTTGCTGCCGGTGATGATGTAATTGTATTTTTTGATGACCTGAAACATAAACTGATTGCCTATTATAACTCACAATTCTTTGAACTAGACGACGCCCTGAATCTTGATTCATTAAGCAATTTCAAGTGCGGCGAAAACACCATAGTATTTTGCGACAGTAAAAACAATTTTTACCTCTTCTACGATGAAAAGATTATACCCATTGCTAATTGTGAGCGAATTAAATCGGTAGAAGCCGGCCGTGATATTGTGGCATTTGTTGAAGAACCCATTAACAGTTTTCAAATTTATTATAACGATGAAATTATTGAATTAGAATCATTTGAGCCATTATCATACCATTGTGGCGATAATCTTTTGGCTTATGTTGATGCTGATAATTATCTGAAAGTTTTCGCAAATGGTGAACTGTTTACAATCAGTTTCGATACACCCAATTTCTATGAAGTAACCGATGAATTGGTGGTTTTTTCGGTACAGAACGACTTTAAAGTGTTTTATCGTGAGAAATCTTATACACTTGAAAATGTAGTCCCGGAGCGATTCATCGCAAATAACGACATGGTGGCTTACATCGATGTGCATGGATATTTAAAGGTGTTTCAAAATGGCGTGACCAAAACAATTTCTTACGAAAAAATTGATGATTTTGAGATATCAGGAAACTGTGTAAGATATTCGTTTGGGGTTCAATCGCAAAATATATACTGGAACGGGAATACCTACTCAAATAACTAATATTATCCGTGGCAGCGGATCACCTGACAAACGATACAATTAAAAAAGCTGCCCATATGCTGGGGTTCGATGGCTGTGGCATTTCATCGGCATTTGTTCCTGATTCTATTAAGGTAAAATACGAAAAAGCGATTTCCTTACCCGGCTATCAAGCATTGGAATATATCCGGAAGAATTTGCGGCTTCGGTTCGCTCCAGATTTGTTGGTGGAAAACGCTCTGTCGGTGATTTCTCTTTTTGCGTATTATTCTTTTATTCCTGATTCGAAAAAAAACGTACATATAGCCCGCTATGCCCACTCATCGGATTACCATCTGGTGTTAAAAAACCAAGCATATAAACTTCTGAAAAAGCTGCAAGAATACGACAACAGTGTTGAAGGCAGAGTTTTTGTTGATAGTGGCCCGGTTATGGAAAAGCATTTTGCAGTGTTGTCGGGAATTGGGTTTCAAGGGAAAAACACTTGTATTATTCATCCCCGCTTGGGTTCATTTGGATTTTTGTGCGAAATTCTGATTAACAAAAAAGTGGAATACGACACACCTGTTCCCTACTCATGCGGTGATTGTTCGTTATGTGTTGATGCGTGCCCGACCAGTGCCTTAAGAGATTACCAGCTTAATCCGGAGAAATGTATCTCATTTCATACCATCGAAAACAAGCAATCTGTTCCGGAAGAAATAAGAGCCAGGGCTCCACAGCTTTGGTTTGGCTGTGATATTTGTCAGGAAGTATGCCCGTACAACAAAATACAAATGGATTCAAGGTTTTTTATCCCTGAGAATGCTGTTCAAGACCTGAGTTACGATGAACTGGTAAATATGAATGAAGAGAACTTTAAGGAGTGTTTTAGCAAGACACCTCTAGGAAGGGCAGGGCTTAAGAAATTAAGAAATAGCGCTGGAATTAAAGATAAAGATATCTGAATACCATCACATCCTGATACAATTGTTAATTATGGTACAAAACATATCGGAACATTAGGATTGTTTCATCAATAATCATATTTTTGGATTTGTTAACCGAAAAACTTAATACTATGGTAGAATTAAACTGGTCGCAACTACCTTTCGGGTATGTAAAAACCAATATCAACGTAAGGGCGTATTTCAAAAATGGTGCATGGAGTAAGCCCGAAATAACCGATTCGGAGTTCCTGAATATTCATATGGCTGCAACTGCCCTGCACTACGGTCAGGAAGCGTTTGAAGGAATGAAAGCCTATATGGGCAAAGATGGTAAAATACGGTTGTTTCGTTGGGAAGAAAACTGGAGGCGTCTGCAGAATTCAGCAGATGGTATTCTGATGGAACCTGTACCGAAGGATTTGTTTTTCGAGATGGTAAAAACAGCAGTTTTACGGAACAAAGAATTCGTACCACCTTATGGGACAGGAGCCACATTGTATATTAGACCATTGCTCTTTGGAAGCGGTGTGCGAGTTGGTGTTAAACCGGCTGATGAATATATGTTTCTTATTTTTGTAACACCGGTTGGTCCGTATTTTAAAGAAGGCTTTAACCCGATTAAAATAGCCATTGTCCGCGACTCCGACAGGGCTGCTCCATTAGGGACAGGAACCTTTAAAGTCGGTGGGAATTATGCTGCAAGTCTTAAAGGCGGAGAACGTGTTCATAAGGCCGGTTATGGCTCGCCGATGTACCTCGATGCCAAAGAGAAAAAATACATCGATGAAATTGGTGCTGCCAATTTCTTTGGGATTAAAAACAACACATACATTACTCCCAGCAGTACTTCGATTCTGCCTTCAATAACGAACAAGAGCCTGATTCAGCTCGCAGAACATCTTGGTTATAAAACCGAGCGCCGTCCGGTTCCTGAAGAGGAACTTAACAGCTTCGAAGAAGTGGGCGCATGCGGTACTGCAGCTGTTATTTCACCTATTGGAGAAATTAATGATCTTGATTCAGGACATGTATATAAATTTTGCAAAGACGGAAAACCGGGACCGATTTCAACAAAACTATATGAGACCCTGGTAGGAATCCAGTTTGGCGATATTCCCGATCCATTTGGTTGGATAACCTATCTTGACTAGATTTTCAGTACCATATAAAATGCAACTCAAGAGTTGCATTTTAAGTTTTGTATATCTCGATGCCCAGTGAGCATGACCAGAAAACAAATTCACAAAGACCTGACCCATAAGCTCGCAGGACTGTACCCTGTGCAAGAAGCAGATGCTATTGCCTGTATTTGCCTTCAATATGCAGGTGGATTTGATACCTTGCAATACCATCTGAATATTGATAAAGCCCCTGATCACAATGAGCTCAGTACGATTGAGGCCTGCACCCGACGACTACTAGCCTACGAACCAATACAATACATCACCGGGCACACCTGGTTTTATGGGTTCAAGTTTCATGTTAATCCGGCTGTGCTGATTCCACGACAAGAAACGGAATTACTGGTTGACATTATTATAAAAGAAAATCTGACGAAACAACCGCAGCAGATTTTGGACATTGGGACGGGTTCTGGTTGTATTGCTATTAGCCTTGCAGTCCAACTAAGTGAAAGCAATGTTACAGCAATCGATATTTCGCTTGAAGCTATTGCAGTTGCAAAAATGAATGCTGAGTTAAATAAGGCCCATGTTGAGTTTAATGTTTCAGATATTCTCGATGAAAATTGCATTATTTCGCAACCCTATGATATAATTGTAAGCAATCCTCCCTATGTACTTCGATCGGAAGTAGTTCATATGCTTAATAATGTAACGGAGTATGAGCCTCACTCAGCGTTATTTGTCGATGACAATAATGCGCTTTGTTATTACGAAAGCATACTTCAAAAATCAAGGAGTTGCCTTAAGCAAAAAGGCTGTATCTATTTTGAATTTAACGAGACTAAAACACTTGAGATGAAAGCATTACTATCAAAATATCAATTTGATAATATGCAATTTTATGAAGATTTCCAAAAAAAGTGTAGATTTGTGCGCGTAATTAAAAACTAATATTATGAAATCGAAAATCTTTTTCTTTTTTGTTATAGTAATAAGCGCTGGCATGTTTTTCACATCATGCGAAACAGAAGACTCAACCGATGTAAATCAGGATCGCATTTATGCGTACTATGAGCTATTCTATAGTGCTGATCAGGATGTTACCTTTGCACGGGCATCGTTCCGTTTCGGCGGAATAACCGGAACACTACTTGAGCTTACCAGTCCGGCATATGTAAAATTCAACGACAATTACATGACTTATAAACCAGCGTTGGCCTATTATGAGGCTTCCTTTCCCGGGCTTGTTGCCGAGGGTGATTTTACATATTATGACCTTGATAGCAACATCTTTGTAAACCATGCGGTAATGCATGCCATCGACCTTGAAGAAACGCTCGATACTATTGTTAGAGGTCATGTATATGAGCTTAGTTTTACTGGAGACTCGTTGCGCTGGAATGAGATAGCAACGGCATTTATTAACAGTTCGCTTGGCACTGATTTGCAAACTTTCCTACAATCTGAATTGTTGTCGAAAAGCATTATAATGCCCTCCGAAAGAACGCTCTCAATGACTCAGGGGGTAAATACTGTATATGTAAAGCGTAACTACACCAATCAAGTTGAAGAAGCAACCACTGTAGGAGCCGAAATCCATTCCATATGGCAATCGCATTCTCGTCAGGTGTATGTTGATGTTGAATAGTAAGGATCTATTCCACCAGCAACTTTTCTGAAAAAACGACTTTACCATCAGAATTTTTCATCTCAATTATATACATACCTTTGGAATATTGTGAGATATTCAGCAGGGTACCTGACTGAATAATTCTGTATTCAAGTTGCCTTCCAACAAGATCGAAAATCTTCAGATATAAGCTTTCCATAGCATCATCCCAGGTTATTAAAAACTCCTCGTGAGCAGGATTCGGGAAAAGCTTAACAGAGATTTCAAGCTCGTTCGTAAGCTTTTCGTAAGTGACAGGCTCTGTGCGACCCTGTCTTGTGTTATCGCCTTTGTAACAACCAACGGTATACCAAGGGTCAAAATATGGAAAAAATCCCAAATTTTCAATTGAGGTCATTTCAATAACATTGATATATGTAGAGTCGGAGCAACCCATTATAACCATATCAAGCATACCATCTCCATTTACATCACCCAGATTAATACCGTTCATAAAAGTCTTTCCCCTAACTTTTACCGGTAATCCATTTAACTCTGTAAATACCGGACCATTACAATTATATATGTGAAGAAATCCATTCTCATTTTCGTCAAAACAGTTTGATCCGGTAAAAAGGAAATTACTATAACCGTTATAACTCATGAAACCCTCCAATCCGTCGTATCGAACTACATTAATTTCCGGGAATTCGGCTTGCTGAACCGAATTGCACATATTAAAAATACATGAATCGCCATTTTCGTAATCTCCCAAAGGCTGGCTTACCAATTCATACCACATTGTATTTTGTCCCCCAAAAGCCATCGGAGTCGAATAAGTCCACATCATATCGTCGGTATTCCAATGCAGCATCGATACTTCGGCAGAAGTATAAATAATTTTATAGTATCCGGGGTTGTCGCCATGGTTGGCTCCGATAATTTCGACAGGATAATAATCTTCAAAAGGCGCAGAACGGTAATCAACAATAATAGGTGACTGATAGCTGAATTTCATTCCGGGCAGTGACCATGGGAAAGGGTCAATATTGTTGCCCTGCAAATCGAAAAGGTACAAAGAATCGGTGCTGCATACAAGGATATCGGGGTTGCCATCCAAATTCACATCGGCAACACTTGGAGTAACGGCAGGGCGGTGAGGCAGATTCTTTGGCCAGTCTTCCGAAAAATTACTGCCATCGTGATTATATATGTGAACCCTGTTTCGCTGAGCCGCAGGTTGAGAAGTATTAAACTCACAGGCTATTATTTCCATAGTCTGGTCACCATCAAGGTCAACCAAAACAGGAGCACAAATATACCAGCACGATGCTACACTCTGTGGCCATCCAGTCTTGATATTACCCTGATTATCAAACACATAAACATGCCCATTATATGGCACTCCACCGGTTACAATCACAATATCCATTTCGCCATCATTATCAATGTCGGCAGTTGAAGCCGGGTAAATCGCGGTGCCGTCGAGTTTTACGGACCATAAACGAGAGCCATCGCCATGTAGCACATAAAGCGAATCGTTGATACCGGCTATAATTTCATGCCCCGGAACATCATCAAGATATTCAAGTGTTAATCCCCTGAAATTCTGAAAAGAAGGATTCCTGACAAACCCTTTTGGCCACCCAGATAACTGGGGCAAAGTGTCACCCGATTTAGAAAGATTATCGAGGTATGGCACTTCAAAATTATCTATTATACCCATATCATTCATATATGATTGGTACACCTGTGCCATTGAGCTAAGGCAAAGAAGCAGCATTACTTGTATTCCCAGAAAGCTTTTCATTTTATAAAACTTTACATGATAAAATAGTGAGGACAAAGCAAATTTAGAAAAAAACAGAGCTATCTGAAGCCTAAAAGAACGTTTTTTATTGTTTTCTTCTTTAATTTGTAAATCAATTTTTTGAATTGGCACCATGATTTCCGACCTAATTATATTAATTGTTTGCCTGACCGGCTATGCCTATGCATTCCGGGTTCAACAGAAAAACAGGCATTTACTTGCATTATCAATGCTTGTGCTGCTCGGGATGATTCTGCGCACTTACCTCAGTCTTGATTTGTTTCTCCACCCCTGGGACGAGCGTTATCATGCACTCGTTGCAAAAAACATGCTTCAAAGCCCCTTCAGTCCGATGTTATATAACGACCCCATTATGCCATTCGATTACCGCGACTGGAGCGCAAACCATATATGGTTGCATAAACAACCTCTTCCTCTTTGGTTAATGTCGGTTGGAGTTTGGCTGTTCGGGAACACAGAATTTGCAATTAGGGTTCCGTCAATTCTGTTTTCTGGTGTTGGCATTGCATTTATGTACTTGCTTGCAAGGGAACTTTATGATAAGAAAGTAGCTTTTTTATCGGCTTTTTTATTTTCGATACATGGTCTGATTCTCGAAATCACAGCTGGGAGAGTTGCTACCGATCATGTGGATCTGTTTTTTCTGGTTTTTGTTCTGGCTGCAGTCTATTTTTCGGTGAAATCTTATAAAACCGGAAAACTTTCGTACAGTATTTTTTGTGGATTTTCTATAGGTTTGGCCATATTATGCAAATGGCTTCCTGCACTGATTGTATTCGGAATATGGGGTATTTTGGTTTTCAAAAAATGGCCGTTTTGGAAAATGCTCGGGCACTTGTCGGTTATGCTATTAATTACAACTGTTGTAGCACTGCCATGGCAGATATACATACACTTGCGCTACCCGGCTGAGGCATTATGGGAAAATGGCTTCAATGTAAAACATATAACCGAAGTGCTCGATGGCAACGGTGGCCCGTTATATTATCATTTCGACAAACTACGAATGATATACGGAGAGTTGATTTACCTGCCTATATTATGGCTCACCTATAAAATTATTCGACGTAAAAGAAACCGGACAGATATCGCAGTTTTTCTGTGGTTCTTAATTCCGTTTGTGTTTTTTTCGATTCCTAAAACAAAAATGCAGGCATATACATTGTTTGCGGCTCCGGCAATTTTTCTGATTCAGTCCTTGTTTATGGTTTACCTGTTTCGCTATCGCAAGGTGCTCAAACCCAAAATCCTGACTTACACAATGTTGTTTCTGCTCATGGCTTTGCCTGTTCGTTACAGCGCTGAAAGAATGAAATTCTTTACAGCCTATGAACGACAACCCCAATGGGCTTCAGACATAAAAGCAATTAGGGATTCTATTCCGAAAAATACGGGTAAGTTGTTGATATTCAACGCTTCTCATCCAATAGAAACCATGTTTTATATCGATTGTATTGCCTATGATTTTGTACCCGACAGCACACGGATTAACGACATCAAGGCTCAGGGTTACACAGTGAAAATACTGAATTAATGCAACAGTGCTTTTAGCAGATGCGATCCGGTGCGGCTCGATTTCACGCTTAAACCGTTTTTCATTTTAATAATGTGGGTTTCTTTTGTATATGGTTCAATGCTATCGATGTAGCTTAACGAAATAATAAACGATCTGTGAACTCGCAAAAACTCCTTTTCAGGGAGTTTTGCTTCATAAAACTTAAGTGACTCATTTTTAATAAATTGTTCATCACCAGTATGAATAATCACGTAATCGTCGGCAGCTTCGATGCACACAATCTGATGTAAAGAAAGAATTTTGATTTTATTTCCTGACTTCACAACAATCCTGTCTATATAACTCAGTTCGTTTTTATAAGAATCAACCAGTGTATTAAACTGTAAATTATCGGGTTTTGCAGCGGCTATTCTCACCCTAATTTTAATAAGAGCCTCACTAAACCTGTTCGGAGTAAATGGTTTAAGTAAATAATCGACGGCATTACATTCAAAAGCTTTAATAGCATATTGATCGTATGCAGTAACAAAAAGTATAATTGGCTTTTCATCCAAAAGCTCGAGCATTTCGAAGCCGGTAAGTTTCGGCATTTGTATATCCAGAAAAACCACAATGGGCTTCAGGTCTTGTATCATCTTAAACCCATCGAAACCATTTGAAGCTTCGCCAATAACATAAAAATCTTTGTGGTCGTTCAGAAATTCTTTAATAATGCTACGTGCAGGGGTCTCATCATCAATAATTATACATGGTATCATGGTGCTATGTTTTTAGGAATATGAATTTCAACAACAAACTTATCGGGCTTTCTGATAATGGTAACCAGATTGGGATGGCCATAAGTGATTTCGAGTCTTTGCATTACGTTTTTAAGGCCAATCCCCTCCCCTTTTCTTGGAATGGACTCCTCGTCGTAATTGTTTTCAATAATTAACTTAACAAAATCATCATGATCGGACAGATGTGTTGCAATGGTAACAGGAGTCCTGCTTTCGTAAACTCCATGTTTAACGGCATTTTCGTACAAAGGTTGCAATATCATTGAAGGAACAAGCAGGTGTGAGATACTGCGATCAATATTTTCCACAATCAGTAGTTTTTCTCCAAATCGAACCTGCTCAATTTCAAGATATTTCCGGCAATGGATCAATTCGTCGTCGATGCTGGATAGTTTTGATTGATTTTTAAGACTATATCTGAAATAATCGGATAATACAGAAAGCATTTCGCGGGCTTTAGTGCTGTCGGTGCTTACCAGATACGAAATTGAGTTTAAACTATTGAATAAGAAATGTGGGTTTATTTGCGACTTCAATGTTTGAAGTTGTGCTTCCTTAAGTTCGTTCTCCAGTTGCAGTAAATCGGTTTTTGCCTGCCGGTTTACTTCCGACGTCCTCATCAAATAATAAATCAGAGCCATAACCACATAATAGAAAAGTCCTTGCAGGAACTTAAACTGAAGCCAAGCAGGAGAGTCTAATGTTTCTAAACCCAGAATCGAATAAATCAGGTTTAGCGCCAGTGCCGAAATAAGCAACCAAAGGCCTACAAAAATTAAAGCTGAAAAAAAGTGATTCAGCACAATGTACCCAAATCGCTTATCTAAACCGGCGTAATAGGTAACATAGTAAATTGCGAACCCAAATACGGCAAATAATGTATTAAATATTACCGCATCGATTACCGACTCAGTGACACCCACATTATTTACTGCAAACATAAAAAGAAAGTTGGCTACTGTAAGTAACAGCCAACTTGCTATATATGTCCACAAATACTTTCGATATTTCAGTAGTGGGTGATTCATTTATGAATATTTCACTTCTCCCCCGCCCATTACTGCACTTCCTCTTATAAACAAGCGACGACTCCTGTCGATTAATTCAGTATTAACGAACTTTCGTTCATCTTTGAAACCGCCAAGTACACCATCCACTTCAACAATTACATCCCAATGTTTGGGAACAATTATGTTAATACCTCCCAATACTGCTGAAATATTCAGGATGTGATTGCCTTCTGCCATTTCGGCCTGTTCCATATTCAATTCGCAGCCTCCAAGAACGGCTGAAATGTTTCCACCCTGAAAGTTTTTTGAAGTTATTATGCTGTTATCGCCACTCAGCAGAATTTTTTTTTCAATAAAGTCCTGCGAACTTATTTCTGTGTTTTCGTTCATACGTTTTCTGTGCCGGTCGATATTAAATTTTTTAAAAATAATTATTAATCCCACAAAAACCAGCACAACTGGCCAGAATATATGTTGCGTTTCAATGGGAAGTTTTACTATTTCGGCATACAGAAAAAATCCCCCGGTTGCAATAAGCATAAGGTGGAATGCAATTGCTCTAAATCCCGATAAGCCCCAGATTCCAAGTGCAATAAGAAGAGACTGCCAACTAAAAATGTACTGCATCAATTCATGTTTAATCAAGCCCGTGCGGTCCAGAATCAGAAGCACACCAGCAGCAACCAACAACAATCCGAAAGTAACTTTTTTAATACCTGAGCACGATTTTTTATTTTGTGAACAGGTAAACCGATATTCTTTTTTTATTTCCATGACAATTTGCTTTTAAATTTGAGTCAAAACTACAGCGGCAATCCCCCTTTTAAAAACCGGATACGGCAAATTACGATTCTCATCGGTAAATAACGAATCTTGGTACCTAGTGCACCGAAATTCCCAAGCTTTCATATATCCCTTCCAACAACTTTTCCGGTGGCATATTAGAATTATACGCATCCTGCACCTGGACAAGGCTTGTGTTCAATTTCTGAATAAACTGATCGTTCCTCACCAAACCTGTTGCCCGAATCAACTGATCAAGCAATATCATATGATTCACCATTAACTCATCGTTACGTTGTAACGGAAGCTGAATTCCAATGCGGTAAGTTTCGAGCCAAAGTCCAGCAGCAATTATAACCGAAATTCCATACAATTCATTTTCCTCCAGATAGTCTGACGTGTTTTTTACAACACTATCAGCAATAGCAAAAAGCTGCTCTTTACTGGTAAGGGTTGCTTCAGACCTGACAATAACATCGTTAAATAACTCTTCGGGTATCGAAAGCCTTGCAGCGCATGATTTCATTTCTTCAAGGTAATCCATGCAAAGCTGTACTTGTTCGTAATGTCGTACATATCCGATATCGGCAATATATACCCCTAATAAAAAACAAGTTTGCTTAATGCCCAATTCCTCATTTTGTGTTGATATACCAACAACGACATCTTTATTAAAAGATCTACCTGATACTGAAAGAGGCTTTATGAACGAGTCATACTCCGGTATAAGTGAAAAAATGCTATCGGGACAAATAGCTGTATCGCTAGAGTTTTCTGTTTCAGCAAATGCATCTTTCAGGTCGTTATAGTTAACTGTATTTCCGCAGCATATAATGAAAAATGTAGTAATAACAATAGCTCCAAACTGCAAATAAGTTCTTGCAGAAAGACCAGTCCTCAATTGGGGAGATCTAAATTTTAAAAAGCTATTCTTCAATGGGCAAACATTCTATTTACAAATTATATCGATTTCGTCAGCAAAAAGCCACGACTTACCTCCGGCACCCAAATGCCATTCAGGTAATTGGCCATAGTACTTAGCAAAAACCTTAATATATCGTGTTTTTTGGTTTTCAGGAGTATAGGTAAAGTTAAAAATTTGCTGATTATAATCCGTATCGGGTATATTATGGGTAATTTTACTCATCTTCACAAAGTTTGTCCCATCAACCGAGAAATAGTATTCAACATACAAAGGAAGTAAAATCCATGACCTCAATTCCTGAATAAAGCAGGTTTCTATTGTTTTCACAGGTTTAATCTCTCCAAGGTCGACAACAACTTCGAAATCCTGCCCCTGATAGCCCTGCCATGTGCCGGAACGAAAATCTTTGTTACCCTTAATTCTGTCGATAAGAGCATCATCACCTCCTGCACTATATTGCGTATCGTAAGTACTATTTAGTTTTATCTTCCGATTACCTTCAATTTTAATATATTTCGCTTCAATGGTTTTGGAGCTCCTCATTCCGCTTTTTTTAGCATAGGTTTGCAGCACAGTGTTTTCGCTAATTGTGAAAGGTTTTGTGTAAACAAGAAATCGCTTTGTAGAATCGCATCTGAAATATATCATTGCACCTTCAACGGGGCAACTTAATTGAATTTGAATTGAATCATAAAATGTCAGTCTTGAGGCATCGGTGTAAGGAACCGGAGTTACCAAATGCTCCTGAACGACTGAATGATATATTGTTTCAGGGGTTTTCCCAACAGTATTACCAGGCTTATCGCTCATATAAAATTCAAGTTTACCTCCTTTCATAATGGTTTTATGTAAAAGGTATGAATATTTGTAATCTCTGCCATTCAGCTCAATACGATCGATGTACATATTCTTTGCACTATTGTTATGGGCAATTATGGTGAAGTTTTTTCCGTTTTCAAGCTGAATAACAACCGTATCGAAAATTGGACTTCCAAAATCGTATACACCGTTTGCCGGATTTACAGGATAAAAGCCCATTGCACTGAATACATACCAAGCCGACATTTGCCCACAGTCTTCGTTTCCGCAATTACCCGACGGCGTGGAATTGTACATTTCATTCATAATGCGGCGTACCATTTTTTGAGTTTTCTCCGGTTTGCAGCAATAGTTGTAGAGATATGCAATATGATGACTGGGTTCATTTCCGTGGGCATATTGTCCGATAAGTCCGGTAATATCAGCCTGTGTGCGACCCGCTGTTTTACTGTCTGCCGAAAACAGTTCATCAAGTTTGGCTTCGAACATTTCTTTACCTCCCATCATCGCGATTAAACCCAAAATATCGTGTGGTACATAAAAACTGTATTGCCATGCATTGGCTTCGGTATAATTGCAGTCAACTTCCTTGGGGTCAAAAGGGGTTTTCCAGCTTCCGTTCTGTTTAGGTCTCATAAAACCGGTTTCAGTATCGAAAATATGTTTGTATGCCTGACTGCGCACAAGGTAATTTTTGAAAACTTCTTCATTACCCGTCATTTTCGCAAATCTAGCAATACACCAATCATCGAAACCGTATTCGAGTGTTTTCGAAACAGATTCATGCTCCGACTCTATGGGTAAGAATCCATATTTCATGTAGTCGTGCTTTCCCAGTTCATCAGCTTCAGCACGCTGCAACATCGCCTTAAGTGCCAGATGTGTATCGAAATCTGTTATGCCTTTGCTATATGCGTCAACAATGGGTGGAACTGCATGATATCCAATCATACACCCTGTTTCATTTGCCGAAAGCTCCCACATAGGAAGCTGACCGCCATAGGTAAATTGTGCCAGAAATGTTTTAATAAAATCGAGTGTACGTTTTTGTTGCACTATGGTAAAAAGCGGATGAATAGCCCTGTAAGTGTCCCATAACGAAAACACAGTATAATTTGTAAATTCTGTCGCTTTGTGCACCTGCAGGTCAGTGCCCCTGAACTGTCCATCAACATCCTGAGCCAGGCTTGGGTGAATAAAACTGTGATAAAGCGCAGTGTAAAAAACTTTCCGCTGCTCATCGCTGCCTCCTTTTACAATAATTTTACTGAGTTCAGCATTCCACAATTCTTCTGCATTATGCTTAACCGAGTCGAAATCCCAGTCAGGCAATTCTGCTTCCATATTTTTAATAGCACCATCAGTACTTACTGTCGATAAGGCTGTTTTTATCATCAGATCATTCACCGAACTGTCAGCAACTTCAAAAACATAAACAGTCGCCTGTGAGTTAAAAGCGTCAGGAATAGGTTCTAATTTAGCCGGCATATTCTCATTGTTTTTATCAGGCAGTAAACCGCCACGATAGTCGACAATTTCTACCGGTGAAGAAAAATCGATTACGAAATACACATACTGATCATCGGCCCACTCTTTCGACCTACGGAGACCAACGTACCGCGTATCACTGATTTTTTTCAAACTGGTTTCAATCAGTTTATCGCGGTGTTCAAGGTCGAGTATAACAAAATGCTTTCCCATACTGCGATAATGATACTTATGAAAGCCTACTCTTTGGGTAACAGTCATTTCTGCATCTACACCCGGTGTTTCGAGAAAAACGGAATAATACCCGGGCGACGCTTTTTCAGTTGCGTGTGAGAACTTGGATGTATAAGATCTGCCCATGGTATTCCCTGTAGCTTCGGCTACATTCCACATTGAGTAAAAACCCGACATAGGCACAATGAGAATATCGCCATAATCAGAACAACCTGTACCACTAAGATGCGTGTGCGAAAACCCGTACATTACCGAATCGGAGTAATGATACCCGCCACATCCATCCCAACCGCTTAACCGTGTGTCGGGACTAAGCTGTACCATTCCAAAGGGAATTACTGCTCCCGGAAAAGTATGCCCGTGGGCATCGGTTCCCACCATTGGGTTCACCATTTCAGAAAGTGGGAGTGTTTGGAATTTGTTGATTTTATTAAAAAAGGGTATGGTTATCAGTAATGCTGACATACCAATAGCCAGAATAATGAAAATAATAGTTCGATTCATATTTTTTTTAGTAAAAATAACCTATGTGATTCAACAATCAAAATGAAAATTTTTCTTTTCCAAGATTATTACAGCACTAGTAAAATTGTTTTGAATTCATGAATTCAAAACATCGTGCAATACGGGAATAGTTTTCAGGGAACCAAAATTATTCACATGAATGGCATAATAGTCTGCAATTTTTTGAACCAGATATTCCCGGGTTGATTTTGGCATTTTTACCGCTTGATAATTTCTATGATCAGCCTGCATCAATAGCCATAGAATAACTGTCGCATCTTTGTTCACCGTATCTGTCTCGGTGGTAAAGACCGGCATAAACACTCCTTCTCTGATGTTGAAATAAGGTGTTTGAGATGAGAAATTATCACCTGGTTTAAAACCCAGATAGGGTAGTAAACGAAGTAAGAAGAATAATGGCAAATTTGCAACCTGGGTATTTTCATCATCGAGATGGATGAGAATCTGGCGCAGAAACAAAAACAAATCAGGTTGAGGCCCTTCTTCTCTTAGGGTTTTGGATAGAATTTCACACATAAACATAACCACGGCATTTTTCTCGATTCGTGAATATATCTGCTGAAAAGGGAAATCAACCCGCACCTCTTTAAGGCTATGCAACGACTGCGATTCTTTAAAATTAAACTCACAGTTCAATACGGTCATTGGTTGAAAAAGGGCCGCTTTTACCTTTGATTTTGGGTTTCTCACACCCCGTACGATAACAGATTGCCGCCCTAATGCTTCGGTAAAAAGGTGAACAACAAAACTGCTTTCCCCGTAAGGGATTTTCTTTAATACAATGGCCCGGGTCTTAACAATCATCTTTTTTTATTATTCCGCTTTGCTACTTCTCAATGTCCAAAATAACAGCTTCTTCGTAAACCCATTCTAAAAAACAGTCGATTCGCATACTCGCCTTATGCAAATAAATCATTGCTTACTACCGTATTGATAATGCCCGATAATTGTCCAACTGAACAAGCAGTCTTCAAGAACCTGACCTTCTCCAATATTATGTATCATCATGTATCTTAGCCCGTCTGCTGATTTTCGGTTCGAAACAATACCAATATGTGTACTCCAGCTGTTTAATCTCCAACAGACAATATCGCCGGGTTTATAATCGATTGAATTTTCGGTATTTTTCTTTACCGAGCCATATCGTTCAAAAAACACCATCAGGTTCGGAACACGTCTGTGATCAATATTGCTGTCGGGCTTGCTTAATCCCCAATATTTGGGATATAGATTAAAATTTGACTGCATGTCTTCGTGTACCAGTTTTTGCAAATCAATTCCAAATTTTCTGTATGCTCGCACTATTAAATCGGTGCATACTCCAATATTTGACGGAACATCACCGTTAGGGTAAGGGATTTGCATATACTTAGGATCGTAACGAACTTTTTGTTGGGTCAAAACGTAGGCAGAGTCAGCCAGTCGGTTATAAAAATCAGATTGTGCGGAAAGCGTGTTTGCCGTCAGCAATAATGTCAGAGCAAATAAGAGCAGGTTTCTTATCATTCGTAAGCCCTTAATTCATGAATAATATTTTTGTAATATTCTTTTTTGATCCGTCTTCGTTTGATGAAAAAACAAGGTAAACTCCAGAGCACACACGATTTCCGTTAATATCGTTGCCGTCCCAAACAGCCTGACCTCCCAGAGATCGCATTTCGGTAACAAGGTTTCCCGAAATATCGGTAATTTTAACGTAAGAACCGGCAATCAAACCGTGAATAGTGATTGTTCCCGTATAACCAGGTGGAACTGGGTTCGGGAACGAATATACTTCAGTAAAATCGTTATCCCCTTCGGTGGCTTCTCCCCTAAAAGAAATAAGACCGCGTTCTGTACCGAAAAACACCTCTCCGCTGCTTGGGTTAATTGTGATACAGTACACATTATTCGATAACAGTGGGCTATTATCTGTACTGAAATGGTATTTCTGAGAGATACCATCGCTGCTCGTAAGAAACACCCCTCCATTCTGTGTGCCGAACCATTTCCGGTTTGCTCCATCCACTGCAATTGCCGTAACCGTTTCTGCTCCAAGCAGAATATCAGCATCATCGGTACCATCGTTTCGCGGAATCTTAACCTGCTGTCCGTAAAAAACCGACTGGTCGAAAACATCATCCGGATTGTAGTACACTACAACACCTGCATTTGTTCCTACCCAAACTGCTCCATTTTTATCCTCCGCTATTGAAAACACTTCGTTGCTTATAACCTGCCCGTATTCATCAACAATACTAAGTTTGCGATATTCATCATCACTTTTATCGGCAGGTGTCCCGTGATCGTCAAATACAAAAAGGCCTCCTCCACGGGGAAGTACAATCCATTTTTTCCCTGTTTGGGTAATAATTATCTGCCGTACATTAAGTGCGTTAATTTCGGCACTGTAATCAACAGTATGCCATGTACCATCGGCCATTTTTACCACCACAGGCATTTCGTTGTCGGAGCATGTTATCCAAAGGTTGTTTTCGGAATCGAATGCCAGCCCCCCGACCCTGATCAGGTCGTTTCCGGGGATGGTCTCAATTGGACTATTCGTTTCATCAAAAATATTTGATAGTGCAAAATTATTGAATTCCAGCAGTCCTTTCGTCCACGACCCTGCATACACTTGAGTTGGGTTCGCCGGATTAACAGCAACACTAACAAGGTCGGTAACCGGTTGCATTTCAGGTTCATTAACGTAATATCTTGTGTCCCACTGATCGGAAAAACGATACAGCATACTATATCGATATGTGGGTGTGAGCGACAAGTTAAAACCTCCCGCAACACCATACACTTCGTTTCCCGCAGAAGCCATATCGAAGAAAACATAGTTTAAGGGTCCGTTAATCGATTTCTTTTCGAAAGTCCAGAGGTTACGACTCCTTACCAGTCCATACAAACGGTCGGCAATCCAAAGCGTGTTTTCCTTGCCGATAATTGCATAGTTCGGATATAGGGATCCGTTTTCGAAATTATAGGACCATACATGATGATAATTCTCAAGACCTTCGTTGTACATCCTGATATAATAGTCGCTTGTAACAACCAGTTTATTGCCATTTGACGTAATTGAGTTGGTAGCTTTTACTACTGTGTCGAGATACGACCAGCTCCCATTATCAAAAACCAACAACGTATCGGAATTGGCTTCTTCCTGGTTGTCGAAGTTTACAATCAGCTTCCCACCAAACCACTCCAGACAATTAAAACTCATCCCCGCCACCCAGGCAAACCGGTCAATTGCATACATATCAGTAATTACTTGCCAGTTGGAAAAATCGACAAGATTGCTAGTAAATGCCCCCTTATAAATACCCTGGACCGTTGCTGCATACAGATTATCGCCATCAGTGGCAATTTCGTTCACATAAACGAAACCACCATTATCGCCAATATAATATGTATCTTTAATTTCAAGTTTTACCATATCGAAAACAACAATACCAAACCCGCACGACAGGTATGCATAGTCGTCAATAAACAAAATACTATTGATCGCTTTTGAATATGTAAGTGGTTTTCGCTTAATATCAGGAACATTTATAATTCTATTGTTATTTATAATGTCAATATTTCCATTACTATAACCTATAAACACAAGGTCATGGGTACTATCGTACGCTACCGAAAGCATCCCTGCGTCGGAAAGTCCTGTAATTTTCGAGAGTTTCTCTATTTCGCCGGAGTTTTTATCGTAGCTATACATTCCTACATTAGTAACAACAAAGACCTTACTATCGGTTTCGGCAAGCATTTTCCCGTAATTGTAAGGTAAATGGTCTCTCCACTGCCCAACTGCTACCTGTCCGACCGCCAGCATTGAAATAATGAGCAACGGTATAATCGAAAAGTATTTTTGAATAGTATTCATATTAATTGCAACAATTATCACATTAAACTTTAAAACTTACTCCTGTATTGGATTCTTCAGCCCTGCTTTCATCATACAATACTAATAAAAATTATAACTGAAATGACAGCGAATTATTATATTGATCAAAATGTGGAGAGGAATCCGATTAGTTTTTCAAATGCTAAAGCCCTGTGGCTGATTTTGTTTTTCGTTTGGGGCGACATTTCGGCAAAGCTATGAGTGTATCCGTCTGGCACAAAAACAGGATCATAACCAAAGCCTTTTTCTCCCTTCAATGTGTGAATTATGCTTCCGTTCACCGTGCCTTCAAAAAGCAAAATTTTACCCTGTAAACTCAGAGCTATTACCGTTCGGAACCGAGCTTTCCGATTCGTAACTCCCTGCATTTGTAAAAGTAATTTCTCAATATTATCAGCAGGATTTTTCTGATTACCGGCATATCGGGCTGAGAAAACGCCCGGTTGCATGTTTAGGGCTTCTACTTCAAGGCCTGTGTCGTCGGCAAAGCAATCGTAATGGTATTTATCAGAAACATATTTCGCTTTTTGCACAGCATTCTCACTTAGGGTAGAACCGGTTTCAGGAATATCTTCAAAGCATTGAATATCGGCAAGGCTTTTAATGATTATGTGAGGGGGCAGCATTTCGCTAACCTCTCTGAGTTTGTGAGGATTGTTTGTGGCAAATATCAGCTCCATTGTCAATACGAAAATTTGACGTTATGAATAATTTGCCTTATCGCTGGAGGGAAATATTCGCCGACAACAATATCTTTATCGTAAAGATAAAATGGTATATCAACAGAAGCATAGCTTCCATGAACCAAAGTCCCTGTTCTGTCAAAAATACTGAAATGTACCTTAAGTGTTCTGGTAAAATCGGATCTTCCCGAAGCATACGGGTCGCTATAATTTCCTTTAATTTCGAACTGGTTTATAAACAAAAAATAATCGATATCGCGCCTTTCGGCCAGTGTTCTCAAAAAAGTGGTGTCGTTGAATACAATGTGAAAAAACTTATTTTCGGTACCCTGCGTATAATTTACTAATTCACCATTCTGTTTTTTTGTACCATAAAAATTTTCATCTGATTGTTGTTTTTCCTTTTTGGGAAATATTTTTCTGAATAAGGATAGCTCTTTCTCCTCTTCAGGGGCGTTCTGCATTTTATTACGCATCTCGTAACTGATGATGGTATATAGTCCATCCAAATCGTCTCTGGCTTCTTTTGTATTATCGGAATATAAATCGACTGTATAGCACGAATCGGCGAAGGCCATATGAATCTGCTTGTTCCATTCGCGACGGAAATATGTCATCAGCTGATCATGCGTCATATTATATTTCTGCGCCATTTCTGGAGTGGCATCATTATAATATATAATGGGGTCGAATGGCACGATAAGCATTCTTACATCATGCACAGGGCCTGTCCGGAAATCGAGTTCCAGCTGGGCAAAAAGTGTTGAAGGGAAAAGTGCAAAACACAGTATTATCCACTTACGAATCATAGTTATCGGAATAAATTTACAATATCGTTACCAAGTAAAAATACCATTAGTACCAAGAGTATTGCCAAGCCAATATATTGTACAATTTCAATAAACCTGTCAGAAAATTTTCGCCGAGTTACAGCTTCAATTACCAGAAATAATGCATGGCCTCCATCTAAAGCAGGTATTGGCAGGATATTTAAAAAAGCAAGTACCATTGAAAGCAAACCGGTAATATACCAAAACCGAGCCCAATTCCATTCAGCTCCATACACTTTGGCGATTCCAATCGGGCCGGCAATATCTTTTGGTTTTTCCACACCGGTAAATATCATTTTATACCCTTTTATATTGGAATATATGGCCTCGAAAGCATCGGAATAAGCATATTTGAATGCAGTAAATACAGTATATTTTTTTGTTTGATATTCTGGCATTCTGGCATAAACACCTATTTTACCCATCGAATCAACGGGAATGCATAGAAACATTGAGCTACCAGCCCTATCTATTTCAAAATCAAGGGTATCGCCCCTGTGTTTAAACAATATCTCTTTAAAATTACCATATGAGCTTACCGGAATATTATCAAGTGAAACAAGTTTATCTCCATTTCTAAGACCGGCTTTCCATGCATTTAAAGTATCGTTTACACTATCGATATTCAAAGGGAAATTATCGAAACCAATGAAGGGATTTCCTCTGCTGATATATTTATATAATGTATCGGGAACGTCAACAACAACGAAATCATTATTTCGCTTCACGGTAATTTCGCCTCCGAAATAAAAACGTGTAGAGAGTATATCCTCGGCACGTTCAACTTCTTTTCCATTGATAGCAACAATATGATCCCCTGTTTTAAAACCAATGAATCGGGCTTGCTCATACGCAAAAATTCCGTCCTTCACATTTTCGGCAGGGAGATATTCCTTCGTAAAAACCAAGTGCGACATGGTAAAAATCAGAATGCCCAGAATAACATTCATAATAACACCTGCGAGCATTACAATCAATCGCTGCCATGCTGGTTTTGACCGGAATTCCCAGGGTTGGGGAGGTTGTTTCATCTGCTCTTTGTCGAGCGACTCATCTATCATTCCGGCTATTTTGCAATATCCGCCAAAAGGCAGCCACCCAATACCAAATTCGGTATCACCGATTTTCTTACTCCAAATCTTAAACCCTGCGTCGAAAAAAATAAAAAATTTATCTACCCGTATTTTAAAAATCCTCGCAGCAATATAATGTCCGAATTCGTGCACCAGAACCAGTATTGCAAGCCCTAAAATCAACTGGGCAGCCATTATTATTCCATTCATAACTTGTTTTTATTAATTAATTCATTTGCAATAATGCGCGCAGCCTTATCGGTTTCGATGTAATCAGTTAAATCGGGGCTGCTTATAAAATAGGTTTGTTCCAAAGTTTTTTCAATAATATCTGACATTTGCAAAAAGCCGGTTTTACGTTGCAGAAACGCTTGTACAGCAACTTCGTTGGCAGCATTCATAGCACATGGGACATTCCCACCTTTTCTCAATGCCTCGTAGGCAATTGCCAAGTTGCGAAATACCACCAGGTCAGGTTTTTCAAAAGTCAGGTTAAGTGAGCTGTCGAAGTTGATGCGCCCAAATGATGAGGGAACTCTTTCGGGAAATGCAAAAGCATAGTGAATAGGCATTCTCATGTCGGGAGGGCTTAACTGAGCCTTCACTGAACCATCGCAGAATTGAACCATGGAATGAATTATTGACTGCGGGTGTATAATTACTTCCATTTCATCAGGACTTAAGCCAAAAAGCCAGTGGGCTTCAATGAGTTCCAGCCCTTTGTTCATAAAACTAGCCGAATCGATTGTAACTTTTGCGCCCATCGTCCAGTTGGGATGCTTTAAAGCCTGTTCAGGGGTAACATCTTGGAGAGATTCTCTGTTTTTTCCTCTGAACGGACCTCCTGATGCTGTTAAAATTAGTTTTTCGACAGAATTTGATACCTCTCCGATAATACACTGGAAAATTGCAGAGTGTTCGGAATCGACAGGTATTATTGGTGCTTGATACATTTTCGATAGTCGAGTAATGAGGTCACCTGCCACCACAAGGGTTTCCTTGTTGGCAAGTGCAATCACCTTCCCTGCCTCAAGAGCCTGAATGCAGGGTTCCAGTCCGGCGAAACCAACCATTGCCGTTAAAACAAGGTCGACAGACCCAATAGCCGCAGCATGACGAATCGAATCTTTACCGGCGAAAACCTTAACAGGAATATCAGAAAGGGCCTCTTTCACCGTGGTGTATTTCGATTCATCGCCAATAACTACCATGTTGGGCTCCAGCATTCTGGCCTGCTGAATCAGCAGATCACTATTCGTGTTTGCAACCAGCACTTCAGCCGTAAATTTTTCGGGGTTATTCACGATAACATCAATAGCCTGAGTTCCGATGGAGCCCGTTGAACCTAATATGGCAATACGTTTATTGCTCATTTTGTAAATCGTGTATAATCTTCCGGATTGACTGGTTTCCCGTCGATCCAGACTTCAAAATGCAAATGGGGGCCATTGGTAAGTTCTCCTGAATTGCCCATAGCTGCGATTACCTGACCAGCGACCACTTTATCACCAGCTTTCACCATGATTTTACTATTGTGTCTGTAAATCGTTACTATCCCCATATCGTGCTGAATAACAACACTATATCCGGTTTCAACAGTGAAGTTTGCAGAGATTACCGTTCCCGACCGCGCTGCTTTGACCGATTTGTCATCGATAGCTACAATATCGGTACCAAAGTGCTGCATCGCAGCGTTAAAAGAGTTGGATACCATACCTTTAACGGGGGGATAAAGATTGATGACATCTTGTTTGGGGAAAGGATTTTTAAACGATTGATTTACCCAAATACCACCCTTTGTCAGTTCCGATTTCACTCTGGACAGACTGTCGTTTCCCATATTTCCTGCCGGAAACATATAGTTGCTGTCAACCGAATCGATTCCCACCAGTATACTTTTAATTACTTCGAGGTACTGATCGCGCATCCTTAGCTCCTCTTCAAGGCTATCGATTCGGATTTTATTTGTAATCATGTACTCTTTTACATTACTGTCGGGGTATCCAGGGATGCTTTCCTTGATTGACGTATGAACAACAATCAGCCAGAAAACTGCCATGAGTAAAGCCAATATTGTAAAGTTCAGTAAAACCATACCTGCACGGCTAAACCTGAATGTCCACCGGGCTTCGAGGCTGTCGGACAAGTACAATACAAGCCTGAATTTTTTATTCAGCCATTTTTTAAAACTGCGTTTTTGCTTCGCCATGCATTAATATCGTAAAACGAAGTAATTTATTTTGCAATTATACTTTTTTAAAAGCCTGATCCAAATCTTCGACTAGGTCATTTACATCTTCAATACCAACGGAATACCTCACCAGACCATCGGTGATACCAGCACCAATTCGGTTCTCGCGACTCACTCCGGCATGGGTCATCGACGCAGGGTGTTGTATCAGTGTTTCGACACCGCCTAGCGAAACCGCCAGTGTTGCAATATGGACATTATCCATAAGTATTTCTCCAGCTTTAAGCCCCCCTTTGAGTTCAAAGCTAATCATAGCACCCGGACCATCCATTTGTGAAGATGCCAGTTCGAACTGAGGATGCGATTTCAGCCCTGGGTATTTCACCCACTCAACCTTTGGGTGCTTCTCCAGATATTCTGCAATAATACATGCCGATTGCTGAGAACGATCCATACGGAGTGATAGTGTTTTTAAACCCCGATATACCATGTATGCCTGATGCGGATCCATATTGCCACCAATATAAACCATGGTCTGACGAAGTTTTTTGTATATCTCATGATTTGCAGCCACCAATGCACCACCAACTATATCGGCATGACCATTTATAAATTTGGTAAGCGAATGAAGCACTATATCGGCACCCAAATCAAGTGGACGCTGCAAGTAAGGTGAGCAAAAAGTATTATCTACACAGACCAGGATATTATGCTGATGCGCCAGTTCGGCTGCTTTACGTATGTCGGTAATCTGCATTGTAGGGTTTGCAGGAGTTTCTAAATACAAAAGTTTTGTATTGGGCCGAATGTGCTTTTCGATATTTGTAATGTCGGAAGTATCGATAAAATCGAAACTAACACCGAAGCGCGAAAAATCCCGTTCCATTACTCCACGGCTGGGACCATAAATAGCACTGGTACCAATCATGTGTGCATCCTTCCCCAACAATGCCATGTAAACTGTTGATACTGCAGCCATCCCTGATGAAAGAGCAATGCATCCGACACCGTTTTCAAGGGCATTTATTTTATCCTCAAGCGAATTAATCGTTGGATTTCCAATCCGGGTATAAATATAACCAGGGTCTTTTCCGGCAAAACAATCGGCACCATGCTTTGCACTACGGAATTTAAATGTTGATGTCTGATAAATCGGAGTAACTGCACTACCATACACATCTTCGTGATCACCTGCGTGAATCAGCTTTGTGTTGAATCCTTTTTTTGATGTATCCATAACCATAAATTATTAAAAAACAAAAGGAGCTCAACAAGAACTCCTTGAAAATTGTGGAGCATAGCGGGGTCGAACCGCTGACCTCGTGACTGCCAGTCACGCGCTCTAGCCAACTGAGCTAATGCCCCTATTAAAAGAACTATTTGACAATCAGAAACTTCCCGCTGGTTTTGTTGAGTTCATCCTCATTCCAAAGCTCATAGAAGTACATTCCCTGATTGGTATTTTGTGCGTCAAAGATAAATATATCTGAATTAAAATCATCATCTGCCACCAATTTCCCATCTATACTAAAGATTCGAATATGTGCCGGGGTTTGTTTAAGATTTTTAAAATAAATCATTTCGTTTGCGGGATTCGGGTACACCATCCACAATTCGCTATCAACAGGACTGATTCCAGTAAATTCTCCATCGAACAGAGCAACAGAATAGGCTGTAAGATAATCAGGGCTGGTTTTCATCGACACCATTGGAATACCAAGGTATTTTGTCCAGTAGTTAATTGTGTAAGTAGAATCTACCATGGGCAATTCAACAGGCAGTTGGTCTCCGATAAGTGGTGCATCCTGTAGAGGGGTCCATTGACCATTGTAAATTGCATGAAGATATACATTGGTTATTTGCTTTTCGTAACGATATTCTCGTAACACATTTCTGGCATCATTAAATGAGTTTGTGTCATTAATTGTGAGAAATCCTTCTGTGTCAAAATCGGAAATCTGCTCAAGGGTAATACTGAACTTAACCGAGTCGTAGAGAGCAACTACGAGGTCATAATACTCAGTAGGGATAATATCGGCAAACATTGAAATATGGAATTGCTGAGAAAACGAGCCGGATTCAGACAAATCGAGCCCTGTTGTAAGCGGGAACCTCAATGTAAAAAGGTTCTGCTCCGACTTAAGGTTTGCGGTGCCTCCAAGCATGGGAATTTCTCCCTGCATTCCAACAACTTCCACCTGAGGGTATGTAATCCGCAAAAAAACCACATAGCCAATTTCGTTAATAAAAGCACAATTTGCCAGTGGGTAATAATCATCAGGGTCGTATTCATCAGGTGCGTAATACCTAATTGTATCAAGAACGCATTGCTCAAAAGTAAAATCTTCGTAAAGCAAATTGGCAATTTCCCCGAAACTACTTACCAGCATTCCGGAGGTTGGCGATGAATTTGAGTACCTGGCTACCGGATAAACATCATTTACACTTGCAAAATCAGAGCGTTTGTAAACAATCTGAGCTGATAGCACATACACTAATATTATAAAATTCAAAAAAAGAAAAAATCTTTTCATCATAATAAAGGTTTGATTATTTTAAAGGATATACTAATTAAATACAGTCTGCTCGTTGATAGTAATTGTTTCAACGTAGGTTTTATCGTTTTCGAGCATGAGAACACCAAGACCTCTTCTAACAAAAGGATGATCGCGATCGGTGCCTTTTGTAACCTCTACTTTATAAATCGACTGGTATTTAAACTCATATGATACCTGACCGTTTTCATTAGTCCACGACGTATCGGCAACCAATTTGGGACCACTGAGCAGGTAAACAACGGTGTGAGAACTGTCAGAAGACGCAGCTTTAACGATAACCATAGCACCTTCCACCGGCTGACCATCTTCATCCTGAACAATAACTATTGCTTCGGGAGGATTTGGTTCTTTGCAAGAATTAAGGAATACAAACAAACCCGCAAACAGGCTCAGCAAAATAACAGCGTAGATAGTTTTATTCATTGTAAATATATTTTATAACTTTGCAACCCACAATTATACAATATATTTTATTTATTTCAAAATTTTATTGTAATGTCAAAACGTATTATTTACATAAGCCTGATTCTAGCAGTTCTGTCCACGTCGTGCAGCCTTCTGAATAAGACCGGCAATATGAAAAACTATGTTTTGTTCAAAACCGATATGGGCGATCTTGTAGTGGGAGTTTACGAAGCTACACCCATGCACCGCGATCATTTTATAAAACTTTGCAACAAGCATTATTACGATAGTTTGCTCGTTTTCAGGGCAAGCCCTTCAGGCTATATTGCCACTGGCGACAGTTTATCGCGCACTGCCACCGCCACCACTTTGCTTGGCGATAACATTACCGACACTGCAATAAACCCCGAATTCAACAGCAAACTAATTAACCGCAAAGGTGCCGTTGGCTTTCTGCGTGCCGACGACAAAATAAATCCCCGAAAAATGTCGCACTCGGGTATCATTTATTTTGTGATAGGCGAAGTTTTCGACGATAAAATGCTTACAAAACTTGAGACCCAAACCAATGCACCCGTTATCGGAAAATATGTGAGTGCCTTTATGGATGAACCTGGTCATGAGAAGTTGCGTGACAGTATGCAATATTACCGGCAACATCGTTTGATGGATGATTTCCGAAGAATTTACGTACAGGTTACCGATAGTGTTATGCCACAAATTAAAAAAGACAAAGTCTCCCTGTTTTCGTTGTCGCCCTATCAACGGAAAGCTTATACTACTGAGGGAGGTTTGCCCACCATGGATAACAATTATACTGTGTTTGGACATATTGTTTTCGGATTCAATGTAATAGAGCAAATGTCGAAAGTGAGAACCGGCATCAGGTTTCGGCCCAGAACAGATATTTACATTCATTCCACAACGGTAATGAATAAAAAGGAATGGAAGAACTTTTTAAAAGAACATAAAAAACTAGCCAATCAGTAACACTCAATACTATTATCAATGAAAGATATTATCGGCAGGCTGATAACTGAAATTGAAGCTTATTTACCTGAAAATGCAGTTGAAAATGAAAATTTCCGGTTGAAATACCTTTCTAAAAAGGGTGCGATCAGCATATTATTCGACGATTTCAGATTGCTGGCTCCCGACGAAAAAAGGGAGGTTGGTAAAATGCTGAACGAATTGAAGAACCTTGCCTCATCGAAATTCGAAACCTTTAAAGAACTGTTCGAAAAGCAGCAAACCTCAACGAACAATATCGACGTAACACTTCCGGGTGAACCCGGCGAAATCGGATCACGCCACCCGGTGTCGCTATTGATAAGCGATATCTGCAGTGTTTTTACCCGTATTGGCTACACATTGAGTCATGGTCCTGAAATTGAAGATGATGATCATAATTTCGCCCGTCTTAATTTTGCGCCCGACCATCCGGCACGCGACATGCAGGACACGTTTTTTATCACTCCCGACCTGAACATTCTGCTTCGAACGCATACCTCCTCAGTTCAGGCACATGAGATGCAGGAGATGAAACCACCTATCCGTACTATCTCTCCGGGCAGGGTGTATCGTAACGAAGCCGTGTCGGCACGTTCGCACTGCCAGTTTCATCAGGTTGAAGGGCTATATATAGATGAGAATGTATCGTTTGCCGATCTCAAACAAACGCTGCTGTATTTTGCCAAAGAAATGTTTGGCGAGCAAACCCGTATACGCCTGCGCCCTTCGTTTTTCCCCTTTACCGAACCTTCAGCCGAAATGGATGTAAGCTGCACCCTATGCGGAGGCAAGGGATGTCGTGTTTGTAAGAACACGGGATGGCTCGAAGTACTGGGCTGTGGAATGGTTGACCCCAATGTGTTTGACGCTGCAGGTATCGATTCGCAGAAATACACCGGGTTTGCATTCGGCATCGGCGTTGAACGAATGGCAATGCTTAAATTTGGAGTGAACGACATTAGATTGTATTTCGAAAACGACCTTCGGTTCCTGAAACAATTTAAAACAATCTATTAAACAAAAGAATATCGTATTTTTAATGTCTGACGTCAAATGTCTGATGTTAAATGTTTATGGTTTCCTCAAATTACATAAAACATTTTACATTTGACTTCTGACTTTTAACATTTGACATTTTTAACTGTTAAACCACATTCGCTCATCTTCCCCAAATTCTTGCTCAGGCATCTGTTTTTGCATTTACAAATATGGTATTTTTGCATAAATTTCAATGAAGATGTCCTGGAGGTATTTTTATGAAGCCATTTTTTTCGAATATTTCGTATAAGTTCAAAGTTATTATTCCGCTGATAATAAGCATTGTTCTGTCCATAGTGGTTGTTACCTTGTTCTCGGTTCAGAAATCGCGCGAAAATATCCGTAAGTCGATGGAGAACTATTTAAGTCTTGAAGTTCAAACCGTAAAGAAAATGTTTGAAAGAGAGAAGGCTTTGAAGACCGAAAAAGCCATTACCGGAATGAAAGTGGCTCATACCATTTTTTATTCCAATACCTTAACTATCACCGGAAATGACTATACTATTGAAGCAGAAAACCAGCTTACAGGCACCAAACATGATGAAGAACTGCAGACATGGTTTTTGGATGGGGAATCACTGAACGGAGAAAGCGCATTTGTCGATACGGTGCAATACATTTTAGGAGGGACGGTTACCGTTTTTCAGAAAATGGATTCCGGTTTTGTGAGAATTGCAACCAATGTACTGAAAACCGATGGTTCAAGGGCAACCGGTACATTTATCCCCTTCGGATCGCCTGTAGTTGAGACTGTGATGAAAGGCGAAACCTATGTGGGCAGGGCTTTTGTGGTGAACGACTGGTATGCTTCGGTGTATGAACCCATTGTTGTGAACAACGAAATAGCAGGTATGCTGTATGTGGGGAATAAGGAGAAAGATATCAGCGAATTGAGAGTGGCACTCAAAAGCCTGAAAATTGGAAAATCCGGCTACGTTTATGTATTTGACGAAGATGGGAATGTGCTGATACACCCTGAGAACGAGGGGAAAAACTTTGCGAGAGAGACCTTTTTCGGTGAAATTACGAAAAATAAAAAAGGATTGATCCGCTATCCTTTCGAAGGAAACATGCGCTTATCGGCTTACGATTATTTCGACGATTTCAAACTGTATATTGTGGCGACCATTAACGAAAAAGAAGAAACAAAACAACAGATCAACAATATTATTCTTTCTTCGTCGGTTATCACTTTTCTGATAATCCTTATACTCTCGGTGTTTGTTTACAGTATCACGGCCAAAAGCATTAAAAGGTTTTCGGAAAAACTGGAACAAACCGACAAAAATCTGCTATCGGCAAAAGAAGCTTTAAAGCAATCGGAAGACAGGTTTAAAACCTTGTTCGACAATACAGCAGACGAAATTTTTGTTACCGATGCCGGTGAAAACATCATCGAAATTAATACAGCCGCATGCAAAACTTTGGGGTATTCGCGAGATGAACTGCTTTCGATGAAAATGCATGAGATTAAAACTCCCAAATTTGCAATGTATGTCGACTCAAACCGGAAAAAGATTTTCAAACTGGGTAAATACACTTTCGAGACAGAACATCTCACCAAATCGGGCGAAGTGCTTCAGGTGGAGATGAAAAGCCGTCTGATTGAATATGGCAACGACAAACTTATTCTGAGCATTTCGCGAAACCTTTCGGAACGAAAAGAACTCGAGCGTAAAATTCTGAGTGTCGTTATCCAGACAGAAGAAAGAGAACGCGAACGTTTTTCGAAAGATATGCACGACGGTTTGGGCCCCCTGCTTTCCACCATAAAACTGTATGTGAACGAATTGGTAAACGACGAAGTGGATGCCGACGAAAAAAATAAAATGGTCAAATACACCAACGAACTTATCGATGAAGCCATTTCGAGTACACGGACCATTTCGAACAACCTGATGCCCCGGGTAATACATGAATATGGTCTGGAGAAAGCTGTTGAGTCGTTCTGTAACAAAGTAAATAAGACCAATAAAATAAATATTGATTTCAAATTTTCAGGGATCGACCGCAGTCTCGATAAGAATGTAGAATTGATACTCTTCCGTGTTATCAGTGAGCTTATCAACAATACACTGAAGCATGCAAAAGCAAAGAATGTCGCAATCGATCTTGAAAAGAACGAAAATAAAATCCGGCTGCATTTTAAAGATGATGGAGTTGGATTCGATGTTCAGAACATCATGAACAATAAAAGCACCGGTATGGGCTTGAAGAATATTATCAGCCGTATCCGTTCCATCAACGGGAATTGCAGCTTTTTCAGCGAACTCAACAAAGGATTCAAAATCGACATTGAGATAGATGTTTAAGGGCAGGGGTGCATATCCCTTAAAATGATATATTTGTTACTTATTCAATTCTTGAGTATATGGATGAATTGGTAAAAATGATAATTGTCGACGACCACGAGATTTTTCGCAATGGTCTGAAAATGGTTTTAGGGAAGCTTAAATATGTCCAATTGGTGGGAGAAGCCTCGAACGGAATGGAGTTTCTTGAAATCCTCCGAAAAACTCCAGCCGATATTGTTCTCATGGATATCGAAATGCCGGTGATGAACGGGATCGAAGCCACCGAGAAAGCCATCAGTCAGTTTCCTGGGTTGAAAATCATTGCCCTTACAATGTTTACCGACGACGACTACATTCAAAGTATGATGGATGCAGGAGTAAAAGGCTTTCTCATTAAAAATGTAAACAAAGAAACTCTCGACAGGGCAATAAAGACGGTGTATATGGGCGGAAATTATTATTCAGAAGAATTGTTCAACTTTTTTACCAAACAAATCAGCAAAGAAGAACCTGTATCGAAAACCGATTTTAAACTTACCCGCCGCGAAAAAGAGATACTGCAACTGCTTGCGGAAGGCCTAAGCAACAAACAAATTGCCGATAAACTGTTCGTAAGCGAACGCACCATTGTGGGGCACAAATCGAACCTGCTGCTGAAAACTGGGTGTAAATCTACTATAAGTCTTCTCTCCTACGCAATTAAAAACAAACTAGTGGTGATATAATTAATCAAAATAATTTTTCATTTATTTCTCAGATTTATAGTAAGTATCTTAACCTCATTTCAAGAGATTTAAAAACGATGATTTTCTGATTGAAATCACAATAATTTAAACCCAAATTTGTTAATACGATAGCGTTAAATAAAATAAATCAATTTGACACTGAACGGTTAAACCCATCTTTTTTAATGAAAATACTAGTACTACTTATGGTTGTTCTGTGCGAATGTATCTCATCAGCAATAGCACAAACAAATTTTTACGACCAACTTGCTGATTCGGCTTATGTTTTAACAAAGCAGAATGTTAGATACGATCCATCCTATGTTGTGATTGCCTACCCAAACGGAGATGTTCCTGCGAATAAAGGTGTATGTACCGATGTTATTGTTCGTGCCTACCGCAAATTGGGGATAGACCTACAGAAAGAGGTTCATGTCGATATGGTGGCAAATTTTGATCAGTACCCCAAAATTTGGGGACTTAGTAAACCAGACCCGAACATCGATCACAGAAGAGTGCAAAACCTCATGACATTTTTTTCGAGAAAAGGAACGGTTCTTAAAAACAGCATAGTTCCTGAAGACTATTCTCCCGGTGATATTGTTTGCTGGAATTTGGATGGTAAAGCCACACACATTGGTATAGTATCTAAAAGGAGATCAATCGATGGGAAACGGAATTTAATTATTCATAACATCGGCGAAGGGCAAATATTGGAAGATTGCTTGTTTAAATGGAAAATTATAGGACATTACCGCTATAAAAAGTAACAGAATTCATTAAATCATTTTACGTCAGATAAATTCTGTGCATGAAAAACTGATACGCTGTAAGAAAAAATATAAGCCTCAAAATCAAAATGTATTAAATACCAAATGAGGCTACATCCATTGATTAATGATTTCATTAATAATTAATCGGATAATTGGGGAATAAATCGTGCACCCGTCCTAAAAAGGAACCTACTTAATACATCTACAACCATTACTATCAAAGGAATTTAACTGTTTTCAGCAAGCTATTATTATTTATTAATACAATTATTTCGCGCTAAATACTTCCTAAAAGTACTGGTTTTTACTCAAAACCCTTCTCATTATTACATCCGAAAATCAGTAATAAGCTACTTTAAAATTTGCATATCGCGCTAATACTTTTACCATAGAAATTGAAGCGAAAAAAACGGAAACAATAAGTTAGGTAAACCAATAAAAAATTAAAGTCATGAAAACAACAAAAAAAGTTTTAATCGTAGACGATGACATCGACGTAATCACAGTGCTGGAAACCATCTTAAAAAAAGAAGGTTACACAGTAATTTCGGCAAACGACAAGGTAGAAGGTAAAAAACTGGCTCTGGCCGAAAGACCCGACCTTGCAATTCTTGACGTGATGATGACCACACATTACGAAGGTTTTGAACTTGCCAAAGATCTTATCGAAGATCCAAAACTTGCCGGAATGAAAGTACTGATGCAATCATCGATAGATCTGATTACAACCACCAATTCGAGTGTTCAGGCAATGGCACGCGAATACCGCAAAGACCCCAGCTACAGGGAACTGCAGGTGCTGCTGATAAAAGACATCTTGTCGAACAACGCAGGCGTTGACTACAGGGCTGAAAACGGCGAATCGATTTGGCTTCCGGTTGACGGATTCCTGAGAAAACCGGTTGATGCAGCCAGATTGCTGCCTGAAATCAACAGGGTTTTATCGTAGAAGAACTTCCATCCGGGGCAGACACAACTTGGTAAGCAGCAACTGCTGCTTATCATGGCCCCATATAAGCAGAGATTCATTCAAAGATTAAAACCAGATAGAAATGAAAAAAAATGTTGAAGCAATATTGAACGAACACCCCAATGCAGGCCGCGATAGTTTAATTCCCATCCTACAGGAAATACAGAACGAAGAAGGCTATATTTCGGAAAATGCAGTTATTAAAGTTGGAGAATATTTGCAAATACCTTCCAGTAAAATATTTGGTGTTGCAACATTCTACAATCAATTCCGGTTCCGTCCTTTAGGTAAATTCCACATTCAGGTTTGCCGGGGAACAGCTTGCCATGTGCTGGGGTCGAAAACGGTTCTCGAAGAACTTGAAAAGAAATTAAAAATAAAAGCCGGACAAACCACAAGCGATGGCAAATTCAGCATCGAAGTTGTTGCATGTATAGGAGCTTGCGGATTGGCACCGGTAATCTCAATAAACGGTGAATTTTATGCCAAGGTAACCACGAAGGCAATTAACGACATTATCGATTCATATAAAAATCAGGAGGCTTCAATATGACGGCAACAAAATTTGTGAACAAAGATTTCCTTACCAAGGAAGTGCTTAAAAAGTTCGATAAAGGTCAGCCCTCAGCAGAAACTGCAAAACGGCTTGCCACAATACGAAACGAAAAGAATCAGAAACCGGTGATCTTCATTGGGGCGGGAACATGTGGGCTAGGTGCCGGAGCAGGTAAAACCATAGTAGCAACAAAAAAATATCTGCTTAACACAGGAATCGACGCCGATATTATAGAAACAGGTTGCATCGGGTTGTGTGCTGCAGAACCCCTGCTTGATGTGCAGCTTCCGGGATTCAATAGAATTTCGTTCCGAAATGTTACTGAAGATAAAGTAGAATCAATACTGAATTCGGTTTTTTCAAAAAAACTCCCTTCAGAACCCGCCCTGGTTCAATTCAGATCGGAGGGCTCCAATGTTTGGGACAATGTCTCGTTCATGGAAGACCATCCATTCTTCGGTCCACAAATAAGACTGGTTCTGAAAAACTGCGGTATAATCAATCCTGAAAGTATTGAAGAATATATAGCACGTGGTGGTTATACCGGTTTTCTGAATATTATTCATCATTACAAACCCGTTGAGGTCTGCGATTTAATAGAAAAAAGCGGTTTGCGGGGCCGTGGCGGAGGCGGGTTCCCAACAGGTAAAAAATGGAGATTCGCTTTTAATACCGAAGCCGATCAAAAGTACTTAATCTGCAATGCTGACGAAGGCGATCCGGGTGCGTTTATGGACCGCGCGGTAATCGAGGGCGATCCACATCGTTTGATTGAAGGTATGGCAGTAGCAGCTTATGCTATCGGAGCAACGAAAGCATACGTTTATATCCGTGCAGAATATCCTCTGGCAATCAAGAGGCTGCAAATTGCTCTTCAGGATGCTAGGGCATTCGGGTTACTCGGTAAGAATATTTTCGGTACCGGAATCGACTTCGACATGAAATTAAAAATGGGTGCCGGTGCATTTGTTTGCGGCGAAGAAACTGCTTTGATAGCTTCTATCGAAGGAAAGCGCGGTATGCCTAGTCCGCGACCTCCATTCCCTGCAGTAAGCGGTTTATTCCGTAAGCCTACTATTATTAATAATGTGGAAACCTTGTCGAATATCCCCGAAATTATATCTCGTGGCGCCGATTGGTTTGCTTCTATCGGAACTACTACCAGCAAAGGCACTAAGGTATTTGCTCTTTCAGGGAAAGTTGCACTGACCGGACTTGTTGAAATTGTAATGGGAACCTCTATTCGCGATATAATATTTACCATAGGAGGAGGGATAAAAAACAATAAAAAATTTAAAGCCGTACAAATTGGCGGCCCTTCGGGCGGTTGCATCACCGAGCAAAACCTTGATATACAGATCGATTACGAATCGCTTATTAACGCCGGTGCCATGATGGGTTCCGGAGGGCTCGTTGTTATGGACGAAGACAACTGCATGGTGGATGTGGCAAAATTTTTTATGGATTTCATCCAGCGCGAAAGCTGCGGGAAATGTATCCCCTGCCGTGAAGGAACTAAAAGAATGCTTGAAATACTTGAAAGTATTACCCATAAACCGACCAATTCAAATCAATACGATGCCCTCGAAAGATTCAAAGGAATTCTTCAACTGGAACGTCTCGGAAAAGTTATTAAAGACACTTCACTGTGCGGACTCGGTCAAACGGCTCCCAACCCGGTGTTGAGTACCTTAAAATGGTTCAGGGAAGAGTACGAAGCTCATATTTTTGAAAGGAAATGTCCTTCGGGTGTTTGTACTGAATTGAGAACTTTCCGCATTGATGTTGAAAAATGTACGGGTTGCACAGTATGTGCAAAAAAATGCCCGACTAACGCCATAATTGGAACAGCCAAATCTCCTCACTTTATTATTGACAGTAAGTGTATCGGGTGCGGCAGTTGCGAACAGGTTTGTAAGTTCGGAGCTGTTATTTTAAATGACTAATCACTAAAAAATTCACAAAATGGACCTCAGGATAGAAGTTAATAAACAAGTGCTTGAAGCAAACAAAGGTGAAACAATCCTGGATGTGCTGAACAGAAACGGTATAAAAATACCAACACTGTGCCATATGAAGGAAGCTTTTCCTACCGGTGCCTGTCGTATGTGCGTTGTAGAGAACGAAAAAACCGGAAAACTCATCACAGCGTGTTCATATCCCGTTGAAGAAGGAATGAAAATTAAAACACATTCTTCTCGGGTTATTGAAGCAAGAAAAACTATCGTTGAATTGCTTTTATCGAACCACCCCGACGATTGCCTTTACTGTGTAAGAAATCAGAACTGCGAACTTCAGAACCTTTCCGAAGAGCTAAGGGTACGCGAACGCAAAATCCGTGGTGTAAAAAATAATTGCTATATCGATAATTCCAGTGCAAGTATAGTACGTGACCCTGACAAATGCATCTTATGCGGAAGGTGTGTATTCGTTTGCAGCCAGGTAATCGGAGTGTCGGCTATTGACTTTGTAAACCGCGGAAGCAAATCGGTTATAGGAACAGCATTCAACAGAGGGCTGAACACATCGAGCTGCGTGAATTGCGGACAATGTATCATGGTTTGCCCCACGGGTGCTCTTACGGAGAAAAATCACTTTGGAGAGATTATGGAAGCATTGAAAAACCCCGAAAAAACGGTAGTAGTTCAATATGCTCCCGCAATAACTGTTTCTATTGCAGAATCGTTTGGAATGAAGGTTGGGAAAGACCTCAATGGTAAAATGAACGCAGCTTTGCGCAAAATTGGGTTCGACAAAGTTTTCGACACCAGCTTTTCGGCAGACCTCACCATAATGGAAGAGTCAGCCGAGCTGATCGACAGAATTTCGAACGGAGGCGTGCTGCCGATGATTACCAGTTGCTGCCCCGCATGGATTAAATATGCCGAAGAATTTGCATCCGACTTTTTACCAAACCTTTCAAGCTGCAAATCACCGCAGCAAATGATGGGTGCAGTTATTAAAAGTCATTATGCTAAAACCGCTGGCATAGCACCTGAAAACATATATTCGGTGTCGATAATGCCTTGCACTGCAAAAAAGTTCGAAGCACAGCGCGAAGAAATGACTAACAAAGGAATTACCGATGTTGATGCTGTGTTAACCACCCGCGAATTTGTTCAGCTAATAAAAATGTTCGGCATCGATATGGATAAGATTGAACCGGAATCAACCGATTCTCCTCTGGGGGCAAGAACCACTGCCGGAAAAATATTCGGTGCTACCGGAGGTGTGATGGAAGCTGCTATTCGTACAGCCTACTTCAAATTAACCGGAAAAGAACTCCTTACTTTTAAAGTACCCGAAGTAAGAGGGTTTAAAGACAGAAAAGAAGCCACCCTTAAGATAGGTGATCTCGACGTTACAGTGGCCGTAGTAAATGGACTTGCAAATGCAGCAGTACTACTCGATGAAATACGTAACGGAAGAAAAGACGTTCACTTTATCGAAATAATGGCTTGCCCAGGCGGCTGTATCGGTGGTGGAGGTCAAAAAATAGGATCAAGTGTGGAAGAAAAAATGGCCAAAATGAAAGCCCTGTATGATATCGACGAACATGAAGCGATAAAAGTTTCGCACAAAAACCCGGAAGTAATTGAACTTTATAAGGAGTTTTTGGGTGAACCTCTAGGCCATAAGAGCCACGAACTATTGCATACCAAGTATTCGAAAAGGGATGTTTTGAAATAATTTCCAGAATAAAATGATTACAAAGCCATGAGCCACCCACGTAGAAATAAACTCGTATTTACAGTAAAAAATCGCTGTCGGGTTTGCTATACCTGCGTAAGAGAGTGCCCTGCTAAAGCAATAAAAATTGTTAACGGTCAGGCAGAAGTAATCAGCGAGCGGTGTATTGGATGTGGAAATTGTGTAAAAGTTTGCAGCCAGAATGCTAAAGTCTTTCTCGATACTAAAAAAGAGGTATACGCATTAATACAGTCCTCAAAAAAAACCGTAGCATGTATTGCTCCGAGTTTTCCTGCTGAGTTTACCGAAATAAACGATTACCGGATCATCGTTGGAATGATAAAAGCATTGGGCTTCGACAAAGTAGTCGAAGTTTCTTTCGGGGCCGATCTTATTGCCAACGAATATGCTAAAATAATTGACAATAGCAAGTCTACCTGCATTTCATCCGATTGTCCGGCAATCGTGTATTACATTGAGCACTATTACCCCCATCTCGTAACATCGCTTGCCCCGTTGGTGTCGCCCATGGTTGCCACAGCTAGAGTTGTGAAAAAGGAATATGGAGATGTGAATGTTGTGTTCATCGGGCCCTGCATCGCCAAAAAAGCTGAATCGTACGAAATTGATGAAGCTATAACTTTTAAGGAATTGCGTGAATTGTTTTTGGAAAATAATATATCATCCAGTTCGGTTTTGCCAGTTAACTTCGACCCACCCCTTGGAGGGAAAGGTGCAATATTCCCTGTTAGCAGTGGATTGTTGCAAACAGCAAATAAAAACGAAGATCTTACATCCGGAAAAATAATTGTTGCCAGCGGAAGTAAAAGCTTCAGGGAGCTGATTGATGAGTACGATGAAGGGCTGATACGAAACAGCCATCTGGAGCTACTCTGCTGCGACGGGTGTATAATGGGCCCCGGAATGTCGAAACAGGGCAAGAAATATTCCCGACGGGAGTGCATAAGTAATTACGTTAAAAACAAATTGACAGAACTTGATACTGCTGAATGGGAGAAAAACATCGAAAAGCATAGCCATCTTGATTTATCGAAGGCTTTTGCACCTCTCGACCGAAGGAACGGGAAACCGTCGGAAGAAAGCATCAGTAACGTATTAAAAACAATGGGGAAGGTCGATCCGAACGATTTTTTAAATTGTGGTGCCTGTGGTTATAATACCTGTAGAGAACATGCCATTGCTATAATTGAAGGACTCGCCGAAAATGAAATGTGCCTGCCTTATTCAATCAGTAAATTACATAAATATATTCAGGAATTAAACATTTCGAATTCGAAGCTTAAAAATGCCCAAAGGGCTTTAAAACAATCGGAAAAACTCGCAAACATGGGGCAGCTTTCAGCTGGTATCGCACATGAACTCAACAACCCGCTAGGTATAATTACCATGTACAGCAACATTCTTAAGGATGAATCCGCTGGAGATGATCCAATACGCAAAGACCTTGAGCTCATTGTGGAACAAGCTGATCGGTGCAAGAAAATAGTAAGCGGCCTTTTGAATTTTGCCCGTCAGAATCAGGTAAACCTCAGCGAAACCAATATTGAAACGCTATGCAAACATAGTTTTGAATCGATTGTAAACACAGGAAACATTGTCTTCGAGTTCGAATCGAATCTGAAAAACCCTATGGCCATGATTGATGCTGATCAAATGATGCAGGTTCTTACCAATCTCGAGAAAAATGCTATTGAAGCTATGCCCAAAGGCGGAACGCTGAAAATAACCCTCAACGGGGATCAGAATTCGTTTGAGATAAACATCAGCGATACAGGTATTGGTATCGAAAAAAGCAATATCGACAAAATATTTACTCCGTTTTTCACAACCAAACCGCTCGGGAAAGGAACAGGCTTGGGGTTGCCATTGATTTACGGAATTGTGAAAATGCACCGAGGGCAGATTGAAATGACCTCAAACGCAGACCCTGGCAAAGGGCCTACTGGAACAAATTTTAAAATTGTATTACCAAGATTAATTAATAACAAACAAAAGTAGATTGCCATGACAAACAAAATGAAAACCATTGCCATTGTTGATGATGATATCGATTATTTAACGATACTCAAAATGCAGGTTGAGAGAATGGGATTTAATGTGGTTTTTGCTGAAAACCAAAAAGATGGTGAAAAATTACTGGAAACCACAAAACCCGATCTGGCCATTTTCGACCTGATGATGGAAAATCAGGATAGTGGGTTTATTCTCAGTTACAAATTAAAAAAAATGTATCCCGATGTACCGGTGATTATTGCAACTGCAGTAACCGCTGCCACAGGCATCGAATTTGGGATCGAAACTCAGGAAGACAGAAGCTGGATAAAGGCTGACAAATATCTTGAGAAAGGCCTCCGGCCCGACCAGTTACACCGCGAAATAAATAAGTTGCTGAAATTATAAAAACCAACCGTTATGGAAACGCTTAAGGTATTAGTTGTTGACGACGAACCTGGAATACGTTCCGGAATTGAAAGAATTCTCCGAAACTACACTGTTGGCTTCCCTTTCATGGAAAGCGACTTTTCATTCGAATTAATCGAAGTGGAGACGGGCGAAAAAGCGATGGAAACATTGGCAAAAGATCGTATCGATATTATTTTGCTCGACAATAAGTTGCCCGGCATTCAGGGCATTGAGGTACTGGAGAATCTCAATAAGATGCAATACGACGCAGTTGTAATGATGATAACATCGTATGCATCGCTCGACCTGGCTGTAAAAGCTACCAACAACGGTGCTTATAACTTTGTTCCCAAACCCTTCACCCCGCAGGAGTTGAAGTCGGCTATGGAAAATATAACAAAACACCTGTACCTGAAGCGCATGACACGTAAGATGAATGATGCCGGAAAAGAAATCCGCTTTCAGTTTTTATCAGTACTATCGCACGAACTAAAATCACCAATCAATGCTATCGAAGGATATTTAAAGATAATGCAGGAAAAACAGGTGGGCGACAACATCGATGATTATCAGGTGATGATCGACAGGTCGATTACGCGTATTAAAGGCATGCGAAACCTAATAATGGATTTACTTGACCTGACAAAGCTTGAGTCAGGAAAAAAATCAAGGGAAATTAAACCAACTGACATGTATGAGCTTGCCAAGCTGACAATGCAAAGTATTGAGCCATTAGCAATTCAGCGAAACGTACAAATCCAGTTCGATGCCGATGAAAACACCTATTTTGACGCTGATGCTGATGAAATAGAAATAATTTTCAACAACCTGCTTTCGAATGCTGTGAAATACAACAAGGAAGGTGGCAGGGTGTATTTCACAATAAAAGCACTTAAAGATGAAATAAAAATAAGCGTTCAAGACACCGGTATCGGTATGAACGACGAAGAATTGTCGAAAATTTTTCATGATTTCGTAAGAATAAAAAACAAAAAAACTATCGACATTACCGGTAGCGGGTTAGGCTTGTCGATAATGAAAAAAATGGTCGATTTATACGGTGGTAACATCGATGTTACAAGTGTTCCCGATGAGGGGAGTACTTTTACTGTTACCTTGCCAAGATAACAACAAAATACTTTTGTTGGAATTTCCAGTATCTATGATAAACAAAATTGTCCTTATTTTCGTTACAACAATTTTATGCATCTTATAGCAATGTCGTAATCGATGTAATTTGTATTTTTGGCTTAATGGAATTATTTGTACGCAAATATGGCAATGCCCCCCAACACCTGATCATTCTTCACGGGATGTATGGCAGTGGCGATAACTGGACAAGTATTGCCAGAAACCTATCCGACGGGTTTACGGTGCACCTGCCCGACCTTCGTAACCACGGTCGTTCTCCGCACAGCCCCGATCACACCTATGAATTGCTGGCTGAAGATGTATATGAATTTGTTACCGGTCAGCGCATCGAGCGATTTTATCTTGCCGGTCATTCGATGGGTGGAAAAACTGCCATGTTTTTTGCCCGGCAGCATCCGGAAATGCTTATAAAAATGGCAGCCATCGACATATCGCCCCGCACTTACCATCAATTGAACCAACTGTCGGAGCAGACAATTTTTCATCTCAATCTTATAAGCTATCTCATCCGCTGCAACGTGGAAAAAGCACACAACTATGCCGAAGCTGCAAGCATTCTCAGCGAAGGTGTACCGAGCCAGCGCATGGTGCAATCGCTGCTGAAAAATCTCGAAAAAACCGGGGATGGAATGATGTGGCGTATTAATATTGAGGCGCTTAAAGACAATATTTACGCTATGGGAGATGGTCTTGATCCCGACGACTTTATCGATAGAAAAATCGCAGTTCCCACATTGTTTTTGCGAGGGCTTAAATCAAACTATCTTCCAGTCGAAGATGAAAAGCTGATCCACTTTATTTTCAGCAATGCCCGCATTGTGAACGTTCCCGAAGCAAGTCACTGGATGCACACCGAACAGCCCGAAGCCATTGTTACAGAACTCCGGCATTTTTTCAGTGAAGATTGATTATCAGCAGAAACATTACTATAACCAAAAAAAGCTATTTTTGCGGCATAAAAACCTGTAATACAATACCTATGATACTTCACAGCATGCTCAAAATTAAACTAACTCTCCTGATAATAGCAGGATTCCTTCTAACCGTAAATACTACTTTCTCGCAATCTGCCAGCGACACTGCCATTGTGTATTTCACAAAAGAAATTTCGCCCGAAAGTGTGATGAAAATTTTTGAATATGTGAAAGATAACGTCAAAGGGAAAGTGGGGATAAAAGTACATTTTGGTGAAGACGGCAACGAGTATTTTGTACCTGCAAGCATGGTGGAGCCTTTATGCAAAGCCTATAATGCCACACTGATAGAGACGAATGTAGCCTATACCGGGCGCAGACAGAAAACCGAAACCCACATTGAACTGGCAAAAGATCATGGCTTTACATTCGCACCCATCGACATTCTCGACGAAGGCGGCACGCTGAGTTTGCCAATCGAAGGAGGCAGACATTTTAAAACCGCCCTGATTGGAAAGAATTTCGAAAACTACGAAATCATAATTTATTTCACACACTTTAAGGGACATGGCAGAGCAGGTTTCGGAGGATGCATCAAAAACGCATCGATGGGAATGGCTACTCCCGAAGGCAAACGCGATATGCACTTCAACGATTTTCCGAAACCTGAAAGCAAAAACTGCATGGGCTGCGGTGCCTGTGTAAGTGAATGTCCTGCAAATGCCATTACCCTCAACCCGCTTACCATCGATAAAGAGAAGTGTATCGGCTGCGGGAAATGCATTTCCACCTGCCCCTATGGTGCCATTACCAAGCCTGACAATGCCGAACAAACAATTCGTTTTCTGGAAGGTCTGGTTGAATATGCCAAGCCGGTGATTGAGCACACCAATTCCATTTTCTTCAATATTATTATCAATGTATCGCCAAGTTGCGACTGTTCACGGAACCCAAAGCAACCCTTTGTTGCCGACATCGGGATACTGGTTTCCACCGATATTGTTGCCATTGAAGCCGCTGCCCACGACCTTGTCGATAAGGCACACAACTGCGACGATGCCTTCCTGAAAGCCAATTCCGTAAGTGGTAAACATCAGATCGACTATGCCGAACAGCTCGGCATGGGAACGAAAAACTATAAACTGGTGAATATCGACGAGTAAGCACCCTGTTGAGTTCATTATTTAAAAAACAATTAAATCACATTCCCTGCTTGGTGTATGCTAAGAAACCAATTGTAACGTACTATATTTGTTTTCGGACAATAGCACGGAACTATACACAACTCGTTCAGCACATTTAATTGTGCACTTAACAATTGCGATAAAGCATTTCGGGATTTACCATGTTGTGATACAATCAAAATATTTGTACCGAAATCACTATGTAAGAAATAATTGATCCTCTTTCTAAAGGATATTCTAAAAACTGTAATTTTGTATTAATACATTCGGGAAAATGAATTATACTGCCTGCATTGAAATGCCACGAAAAATGATTGTTTTTGATAAGTATGTAAAAAGATTCAACGCAAGCTGACTTCAATCTATTCCTGAAAAAGATGTTTTATTTAATTCTATAATATTTTTACGTATTTGAAAACGAAATTGTTGAATTGCATTGAAAATACAAGAATAAATAAGTCCTCGTTGCAAACGAGGACCATTATTAGCATTGCTCATGCTGCGATTTGTATCGGAATAACTATGAAAAAAGCAATATTTCTGATTTTAACAATATTATCGATAACTGTATATGCACAGGAAACTATTAAATTTAATTATAATTACCCCTTGGAATGGACATATAACTGCTACTCGATGGTTGTGCAGAATAATTATTATTACTTATCGGGTACTATAGGGATTACGACTGATGAGTGCGATTCTGGAATTATCGGATATCATATCAATAAAATAAATGATCAGGGAATAAGGGACACTATTGTGATATACAGTAAATGCCATCACAAAAATTATCTTGGTTGGCAGGGATCGATGGTAAATTATAACGATACAATTATTGTTGTCGGATTAAAATATATTGAAGCCAATTTGAACAAAGTATTTATTGTAAAATTAAACCCAGATCTTGATACAATTGCTGATTTTATTTTTATGGACGATACCCTGACCAAAAGGCCACTAAGTATTACGGTTGATGATGAAGGTAATTATATTTTTTGTGGTCAAACCGACAGTAGCTATAATGAAATTGCAAATCCTGCGCCGGACGAAACCTATACAAAATCATATTTGTACAAGGTATCGCCATCGGGAGAAACAATCTGGAAAAAGTCGTACCCAATAACCAATTGTAGCAGCGGTTGCTGGTCGTTTTTTAGGAAAGTTATCAGCACTTATGACAAAGGATACATTGCGATAGGCACAAGTCATGTTAATGTACATAAAAACATAATTGTAAAAGCAGATAGCCTTGGCAATCAGGAATGGGTAAGGTTTTACGGCAACCCGAATTACGAAAATCCATACCTGATGGACATTGTTGAAACTGCCGACTCGTGCATTGTGGTATGTGGGGCCTACGCTTACGATGAAATAGGCGGCGGCTTATACCCCTACGACGGGTGGCTTATCAAATTAGATAAGGATGGGAACGAGAAATGGAATAGGAAATACAGGGATCATGTGCTTACAGGGATGTCGGACTGGAGAGATACAATTTACAGCTTTTATATGGGGATTTATGAACGCGAAAACGGGGACTTGATTACCATATCGGCAACCCACAGCGACGAAAACGGGGTATATATTGCGGATAAGTTCAGGTTGAGGTGTTTGGATAGCGGAGGAAACATACGGTGGGATAGAGTGATTGACAGCGTTGGAGGCCAGACTGGAATATTGCAAGCTCAAAGTGTGAAACCAACTGCTGATGGTGGGATTGCTGTAGCCGGTTCTGCTGAAATATTTTATATGGATGGCACACAATGGACAAGCGACCAACGCATATTCCTGATAAAAACCGACAGTCTGGGCAATGATGTGGAAACCATGGTGAAGCCTGTTGCGGCACAGCCCATAAGTAAATTTGAGTTGGTGTGCTACCCCAACCCGGCAAGCAGTGAGTTTTGGGTTGATTTGCCAGAGGATGACAACGGGGATGTGTTGGAGATATATGCTACCAACGGCAGTTTGGTGTATGAGCAGCCAGCAACACCGGGTTTAAACCGGATTGATTTGTGCGGGGTAAAGCCGGGAATGTTTTTGGTGAAATTGAGAAATGCGAATGTTTTTGGGAAAGTGGTGGTGGAATGAGTGCGTCGTTTCTCCGCCCGTCATTGCGAGGGTTGAAAACCCGAAGCAATCTGTATTTCGACGAGCTTCCCACAGGTACTTCTTTGACGGAATTAATACAGACATTTCAAAAGGTTGTGTTGTAACGTCTTCGTGGATGTGGATTGCTTCACTGCGTTCGCAATGACGTTTGAGAGCCCGTCATTGCGAGGGTTGAAAACCCGAAGCAATCTGTACTTAGGCGGGCGATGATAGATTCGCCTTCAGGTACGGAGATTGCTTCGCTGCGCTCGCAATGACGTTTGAGAAAGGTAAAAATGAAATTTAAGATCTTAAAAAATTAAAACTTCCTCAGCATTTCACAACCCGCTTAACTTTTTAATTTCGTTGAGTTTGTTGAGTGCTTCGAGTGGAGTGAGTCCGTTGATGTCGAGATTTTTAATTTCGTCGCGTATTTGTTTCAGCACGGGGTCTTCGAGCTGAAAAAAGCTGAGTTGAAAGCCTTCACGGCTTTTGGCAATTTTTTCCGTAGGCTTGCTTATATGGGTCTGGTCGCGGCTGCCTTCGAGCTGAACCAGAATTTGCTTTGCTCGTTCAACCACCGAGCGCGGCATACCTGCCATTTCGGCTACATGAATTCCAAAACTATGTTCACTGCCACCGGGTTTGAGCTTTCGCATGAACAGCACTCTGCCCCCGCTTTCTTTCACCGACACATTGTAGTTTCTGATACGTGAAAAAGTTTTTTCCATTTCATTCAGTTCATGATAATGGGTTGCAAACAATGTTTTTGCCCTTGCCCGCGGATTCTCGTGAATAAACTCGGCAATTGCCCATGCAATACTCACCCCATCGTAGGTACTGGTTCCCCTTCCGATTTCGTCGAGCAGCACCAGACTGCGGTCGGAAAGGTTGTTAAGAATGCTGGCAGCCTCATTCATTTCGACCATAAAAGTTGATTCACCCATCGAAATATTATCGGAAGCTCCTACGCGGGTAAATATTTTGTCGATAATACCCAGCGATGCTGACAACACCGGCACATAGCTACCGGCCTGCGCCATTAGGCATATCAAAGCCGTTTGCCTCAGTAATGCCGACTTACCCGACATATTCGGTCCTGTAATCATCATCATTTGCTGAACTTCAGGGTCGAGATACACATCGTTTGTGATATATACATCGCCGGGCAGCAGCAACTTTTCGATCACGGGGTGACGCCCTTCTTTAATGTCGACAATCAGACTATCGTTCATCGACGGGCGGCAATAATGATTTTGTATCGCTACGGTTGCATACGAAATAAGGCAGTCGAGCTGTGCAATCAGGTTGGCATTCAGTTGTATGGTGCTGATGTAGTCGCCCATGCTTAACACAAGGTCGTTGAACAACCGCGTTTCGATTCCGATAATTTTTTCTTCGGCACCCAGAATTTTGCTTTCGTATTCCTTGAGTTCTTCGGTAATATAGCGTTCAGCGCTTACAAGGGTCTGCTTGCGCATCCAGCCGGCAGGCACTTTATCTTTATGGGTATTTCGCACCTCGAAATAATAGCCGAACACATTGTTGAACCCAATACGCAGCGACGATATGCCGGTGTTTTCGATTTCGCGCTCCTGCATCGAAAGCAGATAATCCTTCCCCGATGTGGTAATACTGCGCAGTTCATCAAGCTCTGCCGATACTCCGGCAGCAATAACTTTACCCTTGGCAATCAGGTTCGGGGCGTCTTCCTGCAATTCCCGACCCAGTCGGTTGCAAATATCGGTGCAGGGATTTATCTGGTCGGCAATCCGCTTCAAAATGGCATTTCCACTTTTTTCGCAAAGGCTTTTTGCATTGGTAGCTGCCAAGAGCGACTGCCTCAGCTGCACCATTTCGCGTGGGTTCACCCGCAATGCAGCTACTTTCGAAATAAGTCTTTCGAGGTCGCCGGTACTCGAAATACATGATTTCAGTTTGTCGGAAAGGTCGCTGTCGGTAATAAAACACTCCACAACATCGTGGCGGTCGTTAATTTTTTGTCGGTTCACCAAAGGCATAGCAATCCAGCGACGCAGCAAACGCCCACCCATCGGGCTGGTAGTGCGGTCGAGAATATCGAGAAGCGATTTTCCGCCTTCACTCATAGGCATAAGCAGTTCCAGGTTGCGGACAGTAAATTTATCGAGCCACACATACTGGTCGCGATCGATACGTGAAAGGCTGCTTATGTGCCCGATGTTGCGATGCTCGGTTATATTCAGATAATTCAGTATGGCTCCTGCAGCAATCACTCCATGCACCATTTCGTGTACCCCGAATCCCTTGAGGTTTTTCACCTTAAAATGATTGAGTAGCCTTTCGTTTGCATTTTCCTGAGTAAAAACCCATTCGTCAAGCGGAAATATGGTGTACTTTGAACCGAACTGCTCTACAAACTGGTCTTTGAATTGCCTTTCGTACAGCACTTCTTTGGGACGGAAACTCTGCAACAGTTTATCGATATAATCGGCATCGCCCTGAGAAAGCAGGAATTCTCCCGTTGATATATCGAGTAGAGCCAGTCCAAAGTATTTTTTATCGATAAAAACACTTGCCAGAAAGTTGTTTTCCTTGTTTTCGAGAATCTGATCGTTCAGGGCGACACCCGGGGTAACCAGTTCGGTAATTCCCCGCTTTACAATAGTTTTGGTAAGCTTCGGGTCTTCCAGCTGCTCGCAGATAGCCACCCGCAATCCAGCGCGCACCAGTTTGGGCAGATAGGTGTCGAGCGCATGGTAGGGGAAACCCGCCAGATCGACATACGACGCAGCACCGTTGGCACGTTTTGTAAGTGTAATGCCCAGAATAGCTGAACTGCGGCGTGCATCATCTTCAAATGTTTCATAGAAGTCGCCCACCCTGAACAGCAATATTGCATCGGGGTGTTTGGCCTTGATCGCATAATACTGCTTCATCAAGGGAGTTTCGTCATTTTTAACGGGTGCACTCATCGGTAAAACATTCGGTTCAAAATTATTTAATTAATGCAGAAATTCCGACCAATGTTGAAATCTTTTAAAAACCAAAGGGACTTTAAGTGTTTGTCGCATAGAAAACCATTTGCAGCAATTGGCACAGTGCCTGAGTTTTATTATAATTGCATTTGAAAAACGATACAATGAACGTCCTCGACATTATTATCATCATTCCGTTGGTTTGGTTCGGATTTAAAGGACTTAAAAACGGACTTATCAAAGAAGCAGGAAGTGTTGCTGCATTGGTGTTAGGCATATTCGGTGCTCTGGAGTTTTCGGGCTTCACCGAAAAATACGTCCACAATTTTACCTCGGTATCAGCGCAGTATATTCCGTTAATTGCATTTGCTGTTACCTTCGTGGCAATACTGATTGTAGTTTATTTAATTTCCGGACTGCTCGATAAATTTGTAAACGCCGTTAAACTTGGATGGTTGAACAAGCTTGGCGGTATTGTTTTTGGGGTACTCAAAATTGCATTTATCATAAGCGCTCTGTTCTACATGCTGCACCAGGTGAATACACAGAAAAAATGGATCAGCGAAAGCTATCTGAATACATCGCTTCTCTACAAACCGATTGCCGCAATCATACCCACTGTATATCCGTATATACCCGACATTGAGATTAATAAACATGAGCAAACCAAAGAAGATGAAAAGAAATAGCACATTTTTTTGTTTTTAAAAAAAACTATTATACTTTTGCAGCGTGAAGATAAGGAAATAGTGACAGGGGACAATGTCCCCTGTTTTATTAGAAAAATATGATCGAGAAAAAAGACATAGAAAAACTTGCGACCGGATTTCTGGGTGAAACCCAGTTTCTTGTTGATGTACAGGTAACACAGGGGAATGCAATACGGGTATTTGTTGACGACATGAACGGTCTTGATATTGATGCATGTAAACTATTAAGCCGTAAAATTGAGTCAGCGCTCAACCGTGATGTGGAAGATTTTGAACTCGAAGTTTCGTCGCCGGGGCTGGGAAAGGCTTTTAAGGTGATGCAGCAATATGTGAAATGTACAGGAAAAATGCTGGAGGTCACCCTGAAAAATGGTATAAAAACCGAAGGTATTCTCAGGGAGGTAAATGCAGAAAATATTATTCTGGAAACGATTAGAAAAAAGACAAAAAAAGATCCGGCACCGGTACCCGAAGCAACGTCAATACTGTTTTCAGAAATTAAAACAGCCAACGAAAAATTAATCTTTTAAACATAATAACAAAAAAAATGGAGCACAACAATCTGATCGAAACCTTCTCAGAATTCAAGGAACTGAAGAACATCGACCGTCCCACCATGATCAGCGTTCTGGAAAGCGTTTTTAAAGCTACGCTGGTAAAGCTTTTCGGCAGCGACGAAAACTTTAATATCATTATCAATGTTGACCAGGGTGACTTTGAGATTTGGAGAACCCGTGTAGTTGTAGAAGACAACGAAATCACCGATCCGAACAAAGAAATTAAACTCTCTGAAGCACAAAAAGTGGACGACGATTACGAAGTTGGTGAAGATTTTATCGATGAAGTAAAACTATACGATTTCGGAAGAAGGGCTATTCTTGCGTTGCGTCAAAACCTGCAGGCAAAAATTGCCGAACTCGAAAAAGACAATATCTTCAACAAATACAAAGACCGCATCGGTGAAATTATTTCTGGTGAAGTGTATCAGATTTGGAAAAAAGAGATTCTGATCCTCGACGACGAAGGCAACGAACTGATATTGCCCAAAACGGAGCAGATACCTACCGACTTCTTCCGTAAATCGGACACCGTACGTGCTGTTATTGCTAATGTTGAACTGAGGAACAATACCCCCCGCATCACCTTGTCAAGAACATCGGAGTTATTCCTAGAGCGTCTGTTCGAGCAGGAAGTTCCTGAAATCTTCGACGGACTGATTACCATTAAAAAAATTGTACGCATACCGGGCGAAAGAGCCAAAATAGCCGTGGAATCATACGATGAACGGGTTGATCCGGTTGGAGCCTGCGTGGGAATGAAAGGAAGCCGTATTCATGGCATCGTGAGGGAATTGCGCAACGAAAACATCGATGTAATCAATTACACAGCCAACACACAGCTGTTAATACAACGAGCTCTGAGTCCTGCTAAAATAAGCAGTATTAAGTTGAACAATGAACTCAAGAAAGCGGATGTTTACCTGAAACCCGATCAGGTTTCGCTTGCTATCGGCAAAGGCGGACTAAACATAAAACTGGCAAGTCAGTTGGTAGGCTACACAATCGATGTGTACCGCGAAATGAATGAGGACGAAGAAGACGTTGACCTCGACGAATTCGCTGATGAAATTGATGGCTGGATTATCGACCAGCTGAAAGCTATTGGTTGCGATACTGCAAAGAGCGTTCTGGAGCTCGATATTGCATACCTCGAAAAGCGCACCGACCTCGAAGAAGAAACAATAAAAGAAGTTATTGCCATATTAAAATCGGAATTTGAATAGTAATAAGTACCTGAAAAATAAATATTTACAGATAATTAACACCTATGGATACAGAGAACAAGCCACAAAGATTAGCAAAAATTGCTGCTGAACTCAATGTCGGGATCAGCTCCATTGTTGATTTTTTGGCTAAAAAGGGGCATAAAATCGACTCGAATCCCAATTCAAAAGTTCCGTTTGAGCTCATGCCTTTGTTGCGCAAAGAATTCAGCGACTCCGTAAGCTTAAAGGAGCAATCGAACGATATTTCGCAGCGCACAAAGGAAAGAAAAGCCGTGCTTACCGAAGTACATAGTGAACCGGTGAAACCGGAGCACCCGAAACATGAAGTTGAAGATAAAGAATTGCTTATAAAGGATTCCTCTGGTTTGGAAGGTCCAAAAATTGTTGGTAAAATCAATCTCGATGAATTGAACAAACCGGTAAAGAAACCTGTTGAACCTGCTAAAACGACTACTGCTGAACCTGAAGCAAAAAAAGTGGAGCCTGCAAAAATATCAGATTCAGAAACAGAGAAAAAAGCAGATGATAGCAAAACAGAGAAAAAAAGTCCTAAAATAGTCGGAACAATCGATCTGGATTCGTTAAACCAAAAAACGCGTCCGGATAAAAAGAAAAAATCCGATAAAAAAACCGAAACACCCGAGCCTGTTGCTGACGAGCCTACAGAAGCGCCTGTTGCCGAGGAACAGCCCATAGTTGTTGAAACACCTGTTGCAAAAGAAGATGAACCGAATAATTTCATAGAAACCAAATACGATAAGCTTACCGGGCCCAGCGTAATTGGCAAAATAAATATCGACGACTTTGTTAAAAAGGAAGAAGATATCCGCAAAAAAAGAGAGCTTGAGAAAGTAGAACGCAAACAGGAACGCGAAAAAGAACGTGAACAAAAGAAAAAAAGGAAACGTATCCGCAAAGAGACTGTTAAGGTTGATGTAACTAAAAATAAAGAGCAAAATAAGTTTAAACCCAAAGAAACCGGTACTAAGAAAAAACCACAAAAAGAGATAAAACCCGAGGTTTCGGACGAACTGGTTCAGAAACAGATAAAAGAAACTCTTGCCCGGTTGACCTCGACCAAGCAAAAATCGAAGACATCGAAATATCGCCGCGAAAAACGCGACATCGTTAGTCAGCGTATTCAGGCCGAAATTGAAGAAACCGAAGCACAGAAGAATATTCTTAAGGTTACCGAATTTGTTTCGGTGAACGAGCTGGCTAGCATGATACAGCTTCCGGTTACCGAAGTTATTGCCACCTGCATGAATTTGGGCTTGTTTGTATCGATAAATCAGCGTCTCGATGCCGAAACCATGGCTTTGGTTGCTGACGAATTTGGCTACAAAGTTGAATTCGTAAGTGCCGAAGTACTAAGCGATATTTCTGACGAAGTGGATGATGAAGAAGAGCTGCAACCCCGTCCGCCTATTGTAACGGTTATGGGCCATGTCGATCACGGGAAAACCAAACTCCTCGACTATATTAGGCACACTAACGTGGTTGCCGGTGAAGCCGGTGGTATAACCCAGCATATTGGTGCTTACAGTGTAGTACTCGACAGTGGAAAACAAATTACCTTCCTCGACACACCGGGTCACGAAGCCTTTACCGCCATGCGTGCCCGCGGTGCTCAGATAACCGACATCGCCATTATTGTGGTAGCTGCCGACGATGATGTAATGCCTCAGACCGTTGAAGCCATTAACCATGCTTCGGCTGCTGGTGTTCCAATGGTTTTTGCCATCAATAAAATTGATAAACCCAATGCCAATCCGGAAAAAATCAAAGAGCAACTGGCCAATATGAATTATCTGATTGAAGAATGGGGTGGAAAATATCAATCTCAGGATATCAGTGCAAAACAAGGACTTAACGTTGACCAATTGTTAGAAAAAGTATTGCTCGAAGCAGAACTTCTTGATCTGAAAGCAAATCCCAATAAAAGGGCAATCGGAACTGTAGTGGAATCGGCACTCGATAAAGGGAAAGGATACACTTCGACCATTCTTGTACAATCGGGTACACTTCATATCGGTGATATCATTTTAGCAGGAAGTTATACCGGAAGAGTAAAGGCTATGTTTAATGAACGTGGTCTGAAAATTGACACTGCCGGACCTTCCAAACCGGTGTTGGTGCTCGGTATCAGTGGTGCACCCCAGGCAGGCGATAAATTCAATGTAATGGAAACAGAGCACGAAGCCAAGGCAATAGCCAATAAACGTTTGCAACTTCAACGCGAACAAGGTCTCCGGACGCAAAAATACATTACCCTCGATGAAATTGGTCGTCGTCTGGCATTGGGCAACTTCCACGAAATTAAGCTTATCGTTAAAGGTGATGTGGACGGTTCTATTGAAGCCCTCAGCGATTCGTTGATAAAACTTTCGAATGAGGAAGTTCAGGTAAGCGTGATCCATAAAGCTGTAGGGCAGATTTCCGAGTCGGATGTTATGCTTGCTGCTGCTTCCGATGCCATTATAATCGGCTTCCAGGTACGTCCTTCAATAGGTGCGCGCCGCCTTGCCGAAAAAGAGCAAATAGACATCAGGCTTTACTCTATCATTTATGATGCCATCAACGAGATAAAAGATGCTATGGAAGGCATGCTTTCTCCCGAAATTAAGGAAAAAATTCTTGGCGCTGCCATAATTAAAGAAGTGTTCAAAATCACCAAAGTTGGGACTGTTGCCGGATGTATTGTAACTGAGGGCAAAATCCTGCGGACTGCAAGAATACGTCTTATACGCGACGGTATTGTTGTGTACACCGGAGAACTCGGTTCACTGAAACGATTCAAGGATGATGCAAAAGAAGTGGTTTCCGGGCTGGAGTGCGGTTTGAACATCGAGAATTACAATGATATGAAAGTGGATGATGTGGTCGAAGCTTTCGAAGAATTCGAAATCAAGAAAAAGCTGTAGATCCGCACTGCGAAACTCAATACACTATTGTGTTTATAGGCTCTCTAAATCTGGGCGATAAGCCGCTGCTGCTGGCTCCTATGGAGGATGTTACCGATCCTTCGTTCCGCTTTTTGTGCAAGCATTTTGGTGCCGATATGGTTTTTACCGAATTTATTTCGTCGGACGGATTGCTCCACGAAGGCCGTA
>ENA-UPTA01000093-UPTA01000093.1-activated-sludge-metagenome-genome-assembly--contig:-NODE-93-length-89937-cov-12.181126_pt1 | contig 89937 bp, 65 predicted proteins | sample MGYA00238184_ERZ773361 | MGnify/ENA primary metagenome ERZ773361 (study PRJEB29100, sample SAMN05720205) | activated sludge metagenome | isolation source: anaerobic digester from wastewater...
GAACGGGTTTTGGGCGGTTCTAAAAATTCATTTTATTAATAGTTGACTCCTTTTTCTAAAACTCAAACCCGGCAGGCAGTACTGCCTGCCGAGCCTGTCAGTGACTATTATTACTTCGTAAGCACCATCTTGCTTGTTAATTTCTGACCGTTTGCTTCAAGTGTATAATAATAAACACCTGAATTTAATTTGCTGCCGTCGAATTCAACAGAATGGCTTCCGGCATTCATGATTCCGTCAGCGAGTTCAGCCACGATCTGGCCGCTTACATTGTAAACGCTCAGTTGAACATCTGTGGTTTTAGCAAGATCAAACTTGATCTGCGTAACAGGATTGAACGGATTAGGGTAGTTCTGGTAGAGTTTCGATTCTAAAGGTAACGAAGCTTCAGTTATATCCGAGGGATTAGTTTTGCTTCTGCTTCCGTTGAGTTTATCCTGCAGTTCGCTTAATGATGACTGATCGAATTTACTACCTGATTTATTGTTAGAGTTTTTAAGCATATTCGCGATCGCGATATCAATGTCGCAAAGGATCAGTTCTTCTTCCGTATCAGCTTCAAGCTTCATTTCCTCAGATAATGCAATCGCTGAATCATAATTCTTAGCTTTGATATGTGAAGATACTTTAAGTTCTTTGAAGAATTTTTTGTTCGAGTTCTCATTCGCAAGCTTGTTGTCATATACAGCAAGCAGAGGATCAAAACTTAGTTTAGACATCTGATAATTTTCTGGTAATTTTGCATAAGCTACCATAGCCTCTGTACTTTCAGGATATTTATCGATTATTTTCTCGTATTCCTTTATAGCTTTGTCATACTTCCCGTCAAGCTCACAGCCGAAGGCCTTACCCAATAATTTCTGAGCGTTCTCATTTCCTGAAACATTTGCGTAAACCGGGTTAGTTCCATAAGGAGAACTGCGGTTATAAGAATAGTCAATGTAATAAGGCAGTGAGAGAGCGAATAACGAATTATTTACAGTTCCGTAACCCCAGAAATTCTCCGGTGCGTAGATAAGCTGCATTCTTACCGGTTCGCCTTCAGGTAAAAGCCCTATTGTTCTTATGCAGGGAACCTGATTTGCATCGCTGTATATGTTGTTCCATCCTTTTGCTAAATATATGTTGCTGTTGGAGACCATATATATCTGAGACGCTTTCGAGAACATTAACGGCGGAGGCACATAGTCGATCCCGTTGTTATGAAGCGTATTATTTAGCTCAGAATTATCAATTCCCAGTTCATCTCCGCTTTTAATTGTGCCGCCTATCTGTATCGGGTTTACCATTGACATATAGGTGTTGTTTCCTGCCACATAAAGCCCGTTCAGATAGCAATCGCTTATAGTATTCTGAACAAGAGTAGGCGAACAAGACATTACGTTAATTCCTTTGTAAAATCCGGTAATCGTATTGTGAGTTACATTTCCATCTGATTGGATTAAAGTAACTGCTATACCGTTATCGTTTCCTGTAAAAATATTGTTTGCTATTGTAATCTTGCTGCAGGCTGATAAATTTATTCCGTTCGTGCAGTCAGTAAACTTACATCTGTTAATGTTTACAGTGGAACCAACGCCGTTTATTGCCGTCTGCACATTTTCGAATTCTGCACCGGAAATTGTAAATGAGCTCCCCGGCTCGTTTACAACACCGTCCCAAGGATCAAGTGACTTATTAGGATTAGTCGGATCAATATTTGTCGTAAATATAACATCGGGTGAGATTGAAAGTATACCGCGGTTGATTATTTTTGATCCCGGGCACATAATCACTCTCATAGGACCGTACAAAGTTAAATTTGCTCCGAATTCGATTACAAGTGTTGATCCGTAATCAACATATAAATTCGCCTGATTCATTTTTACAATCGAGCCTGATTTTAGATTTACTTCAGACTGCCAGGCTGTTTTGAAGGAAGAACCTGCCGAGAAACTGAGATTGCCGCTTATATTCGATTTATCTGCCACCTGCAAAGCTGTTGATGAAGGGAAAGTAAAACCTCCAGAATTCAGCATCGCGGTTTCAGATAATGTTACACGCGAGCCCGGAAGAAGGTTTACAACAGTACCGGAACTCAGGTTTAGTGTAGCATTGTCATCCACTAATAATTGACCGCCAGCCGATGCATAGATTGGAGCAGCTGGCGTATAGGTACCGTTAGAAGGGAAAACGATCTGACCTGAATTTGCTACATTTACCTCTGAGTTGTTAAAGACTGCGTTATTAGAATAATTATATATGCCCCATTGTTCAATTTTAAGAATTATCCTGTTAAATATTGCTTCATAGCCAATAGACAACCTGCTGCCGTCAGTAACGCTTACTGTATCAGGTTTATCTGTGTTATAGTTCCCCTGTATCTTGCCTTGCTCTATCATTAATTCAGAATTATTTGTAAGTTTTAGCACCTGCGGTAATAATTTAACTCCGGTAGGATATTCAAAATCAATATTACCGCTCAAGAGAGTTGTTTTAACATTGTTGATTTCCGATGAATTATCAACAAAAACGGATCCGGCGTAATTATCTATTCTTATATCTTTTACGATTGAATTATCCAAAGATAATCTACCTCCGGATAGGCTGATCTGATTATTATTTTGACCTTTCAGTACAGTATTTTTTGATAATACGATTCCCGCTTTGTATGTACCTTCATTAACATCAATTTTGTGATCGTCTAAAATAGTAGCTATGCTGTTCGGATACAAACCCAGATTTACATCAAAAAAATTATTAGCAATATTCAAATCTTCGGCTATCCCGACAGTACCTTTTTTCGTAGGATACTGGTATGCAAAATACTCCATAGCAGATCCAAAAGAATTGTAAACAAGCGTAGGGTAATCTAAAGATGAATAATCTCCCATCGGAAAAGTGTAGTAAGGCGTGACTTCACCGTTATCTTTAAAGTCAGTATATGTACTGTTAAGTAAATCGGATTGATGTGTAGCTATCCAATTGTAACTTTCAGTAAAATTATACTGTCCGTCATTATTAGCATCGGTTGAAGCTATATCTATATTAAATGGATTAGGATATGGACCCGAAGTATCGTCTGACGGATAAATTGACGAGCCATATTGAGTCTGACCCATTAAAGAGCAGTATTTATGAAAATTAAATTCCCCGTGATAGTAAATATTACCGTTAATCAATTCGTTCTCCAGATATGGGTAATAAGTATCTATTTTTGTTTTATCATCTGCACGGTGAGCTTTTGTATTTGTCGAGGACAGTTCAACTCTAACATTAGAACCTGTGAATACATTCTTAAATCCCTGCGCATAATTTAATGAAAGCACTATCTCTTTCTTAAATGCAGGGATTGCGTTTATTTTTCCTGCAAATTCTGATGGAGTCATTTCGTAAAATGACGGTTGTGTTCCAGTGCCTATGAACCCTATACTAGACTGCGTTGAACCGCCACCGTGGCTCATCACCCAGACATACAAAAAATCGTCGTTTGTGCTGGATATTTCCGAAATCGCACTATTTAATCCTGTAGTAGTAACCGGATAATTAACGATTCTATCTTCTATGTTACCTGTAGCATTGTAAGCGCGGTACCGAGGATCGATATATTGGAAGCCATCAACATTCCACAAATCAATTCCATGAGCAAAGAGAACCTTAATATTTTCCTTTTTATAGCCTTTCTGGTACAGCATTTCCCACTGTAAATAAAGATCGTTCCAGAACTCGGTATTATTCCCGAGTCCGTCATTCCACTTTTTATCTGCCGGCACATTTGCGGCTGTGTAATCACCAGCGATCAGGATCGCATATTTCTCGGCTGCGTTCAGTGTTATGCAGACAGCTGATATTAACATCAGCATCAAAACAGTTTTTTTCAACATTTTTTTTTCCTCACTTTTACTTTTCTGTTGTGCTGTCCGCCTGATATTCCATATATTTAATAGGGAGGTGCAGGCAGAATCCATTAATCCGTGAAACAGGCTTGCAGGCAAAACTTCACGGTATTACTCGATAGTATCCTTATATGCACCTCCATTTTTTATTTTAGATAAACCATTCGCTTTAGTGACCTTAAAATTCCATCGGTCTTTAATTGGTAATAGTAAACTCCACTGTTCAAGTTATCCGCATTGAATTGAATCGAATGGTTACCTTTACTCTGTTTTGAGTTTACAAGCACAGCTACGATTTGACCTTTAGGATTAAAAACTGATAGCTCAACCTCACAAGTTTGAGATAATCCATATGAAATATTTGTCTGATTGTTAAAGGGATTTGGATAGTTCTGATTTAATCTAAAGTCTACAACTGAATGACTATCATTATCTTCTATTCCTGTAGTATTCTGCTTTGAACGAAAATTTATGTACATAATCATATTATCTATTTCATATTTTTGGTAAAGGAGAAAAAACTTATTATTGACCTTATCAAATGCTACATTTGGTTCCGAATATGTATGATAACTTGATGAGTCAATTGCAGTTGTTTCCCAAATTTCATTCTTCCCAATATTGTGTATTAATCCCATAGTAACATAATCAGAATCATAGTAATGCTTCTCAAAAAGATGTATATAATTATATTTATCCATATACATTTCCCTTTCAGGATTATTCTTATCTCCGTATTCATATGGAAATGAATACTCTCCCGTATTCATTTCCATAGTCATATGAAAATCCTTACTATTTGCATATGTTCTATAACTTATATTAATAAATAGCTCATCATTATCTCTTGATACAACATTGGCAGCACCAAATTCCAATGTGTCATTAGGCATCTCTTCGATCTTTATCCAATTTTCTACCATCTTATCATAAATAAACAAATATGGAGTCAAATCTGTCCAACATGAACCTACTGCATAAAGTAAGTTATTCTGATCAAATTTAAGATCATCCAATCCGTATTCTCCCGATCCAATTTGCTTGTAATCAGACCAAACGCCGTTATCGTAATATGCAAAATATGCTTCTCTTCCTATCATCCAAGTGGCATATATTCTGTCAACGCTGTCAATGTTCATCCTTAAATATGACGAACCGTATCCGATTAATTCCGGTGCTGACCATGTAGTCCCGTCGAACTTTTTATATAAAATTTCGTAACCTTCGCTGCCCCTCATATAAACAAGATGTACATTGTTCTTTGAATCACATACAGCTTTCATGTAATTAATTCTATGTTCAAAATAATCTGGTGTCAGGTTCTCAGTTGCATCCCATGTTTTACCGCCGTCAGCTGATCTTCGGTATTCGATCTGCGAATACCATTCCCAAGGCAAAGCACCGCCATCTTCTTCAATGCTTTTTACCCAGAAAGCATGAATAGTTCCGTTGTTGTCAACCGTTATTGCAGGTATACCGATCATATTGTATGGATGAACACCGTCGATTGACAGCTGCACAGGTGGGCTCCAGTTGCCTAACTGGGCTGTAAGAAGAGTTGTGATTAATAATATTGTGGCTATTATATGTTTCATCATTTACTCCTCTGGTCAGTTATTTTGTACTTGTTTAATATTTGCACACCAGAGCAATGTTCATTACAATGGTGAAGGAACACCGTTTTCTTTACTGCAGGGGAGATACCCGGTGTTCCCTCGGTAGGTTCTTTTGTTCCTGTTATTCTATTCTTTCCATTCATCATTTATTCCGTTGTTCCATAATGCGAAAAGATCGCGTCTGCAGTGCAATGTTGTGGTCATGCCACTTAATTATTACCGATTTCACTGCTTCTTTTCTTTTATTCAGATACATTACCGCCAATCTTTTTTCATTTGCCTTCCCGAAATTAACTATCGTTGAAATTTCACAGGCTTCAATTATAACTGAGCAGAGATTACCGCAAAGATCGAATTCTGACAGGATAAACTTTTCTTTATCTTTTAGTAATTCGATCTCAGCAGGATGACCGAAGAGAATGTAGATCGCCCCGGTGCAGTTCGCTTTTGCCCATCTCCTTACTACTGAATGAATCTCCCATTTCATTATTTTTTGATCGGCGGTGGTAACGGATCAGGATCATCTCCATCTAATACTCCAATGTAAACCCAGCCTGCGCCTGTCCAAAGCCAATCAGGATAAATTTCGTCAGCGAGTACTTCGGTTCCATACGACAGTGTTGCAGCCAAAGCTGCGGCAAACAATAATTTTTTTAACTTTTTCATTTCAGCCTCCTGCTGGTTGTTTGGCAGGCAAACTACGGAGGTTGGAAAAAAGCAACAATAAGACCGCTGTTTTAGGCGGTTTTTATGATGTTCGTCGCTGTATGAAAAACAGAATAAAAATTATGTATTTAATATTTATTTAATATGATATAGAATAAAAAAAATGGTTCTAGGAATTTACACGGTTTGTTAGAATATCTTTAATCTTCTTTGTTGTTTCTTCTATTTCCTGATCATATTTTTTTCTCAGGAGTTTTTCATAAATTTTTATTGAAAAATTCAGATTATCATAAGCTGTATTTTTATACCCCAGCGCAAGATTGTTATATCCCAGAAATTTGTATGTATTGGCGATTAGTAAATTATCGCTGTTCTTATCTCTTTTAATATATTTCAAAGCTTTTCTTAAATGTATATTGGATTTGAGATACAGTTTTCTTTCATAATAGATCCTTCCGAGACAGTTTTCTATGTAAGCAGGATAATAACCTATGCATTTGCTATCACAGATCTTAAGCATTTTATTCAATACCCTTACAGCGCTCAAGTATTTATTAGAGTACAATTTTATTTTTGCAAGATATATCATGTTAACAACATGGGATGATGCGTCAGTTGTTTGATCAGAGTAAACTTTAACGGCTTTATTGAAATATTTCTCAGCTTCATTGAAGTTCTTGTTTTTTTTCAAATTGATTCCCATAGCTATGAGCGCATCGTAATAATAAGATTTTTTCTTTATTTTTATAGATAATTTTTTGATCCTGGCAAGATATTCATCGAGTTTTTCCTGAGGGATTACTGATAAATACGCTGAAATTGAAAAGATCTGAGTAATACCTCTTGCTTCGGAAATAATATCTTTTACCTGTCTTGCGTAATCAAGCTGCAGATTTAAATTTTCTAGCGCATAGGAACATTTTTCCTGTCTTATATATATTTCGCTTTTCAGGCTGTAGATCTCGGGCATTTCTCCGGTATCATTATTTTTATAGGCTGTTCTCAGGCATTTGTTCGAAGTTATCAGAGCTTTCTTTAAATTGTTTATCGAAATGTATCTTCTTATTATAGAGTACCAGTAAATATAATGTTTCTCGCGAATTTTTAGCTTTTCGAATAATTTTATGCTTTTAGAAAAATAATTCTCCGCACTTTTATTATCATTCGAGTAGGAAGAAATAATTCCGAGATAATAATAAGCTTCGCCTGCCTCCGAAACAGCTTTTTTGCCTTCTGACATCTTGATCAACGATTGTAAAAGATCTTTACTTTTTTCGTATTGTTCAAGATGGAAGTAAACTTTTGCCTGTTTTAAAATAAATTTTATCGTAAGTCCTGCCGCGCCCGGAATTTCAATAGACGCCAAATGCAGTTTTTGGTATAGATTCAATGCTTTTTCAAAATCAAAATCATTTTGAATATTATCAGCTTCTTCTGCAGTTTCATTCAATGCTTCGATAAGAAGTTTTCTGTCATGCTCGTTATACGAATAATTTTGCCAGAAATCAGAGAATTTCGCGATCTTGTCAATATCTTTAATAAAAGAATCAATAAAAACCGGAGGCAAAATCGGAGTGCCTGATCCGAGATCACCTGAAATTGAAAATTCATTACTGCCGGTAACCAGTTCTTTATATATGCTCTTAATAATATCTTTATGAGACAGAGGCTGATATTTTACAGGAATTTTCTTCTTATGCAGATTCTTCTCAATCTGATAGCCGGTATCTCGCATATCAAAAAATCCCATGCTGCTGCTTATGTTAAAATCCTTGCTTAATAGATTCTTGTCTTTAAGCTGAGACAGAACATAATCAACATACATCCCGATGCTTGTTTTATTCTTCTCAAAGCTATAACCAATAAATCTGCCCTGATTAAGGTTATCTATAACAGTAATTTTATACACATATTTGTTCCTGCCTTCTATATCAGATCTTGATAAAATGTTTATTACAACCGAAAAAGTCTGAAGTCTTTTAAATTCAGCAGGATTACTGATTTTATTTTTGTTTTTTTCTGCTTCCCGTTCCTGCAAAAGTCACCGTGAATTTTTTAAAATTTCAAGAACGTCTTTTTTTCCAAGCTTTTTAAATGTTCCAAGCTCGCCGAAAACAACGGCTTTTTCCGCCATTTCTTCAAGCCGTTTATTATCAATACCGAATTCAGAAAGGGAAGAGGGCATATCAAGGAAGTCAAAAAATTCGCGGGTTCTCTCGATACCTTCCAGAGCTATATCAAGCCTGCTTTTTCCGGTTTCGTTGACATCCCAGACATTTACCGCATAATCTATAAATTTCTGAAGATTGTCCTCTTCAAGAACATACTTCATCCAGTTCGGGAAAAGTACCGCCAGTCCTGCGCCGTGGCTGATATCATAGATCGCACTGACTTCATGCTCGATCATGTGAGTTGCCCAGTCTGTTGTCTTTCCATAAGAAAGCAGCTGATTAAGCGCTAAAGTGCCGGCGAAAAGTATGTTGGCACGAGCCTCATAGTCTTCGGGATCTTCCATGACATTAGGCGCATAGTGAATTACGGTACGCATGACGGCTTCAGCCATCCTGTCGGTCAGATATGCTGTAGTAGTTGGGCTGAAATATTGTTCAAATACATGAGCCATAATGTCTGTAATTCCGGCCGCAGTATGATATTTGGGGACGCTGTATGTGTAAACCGGATCGAGAACAGCAAATTTCGGACGCAGGAATTCGTGCCTGAAAGGGAGTTTTCGTTGTGTGATATCATCTGATATTACTGTACCCCAGTTCGTTTCAGATCCGGTAGCTGCAAGTGTCAGAATAACCCCGATCGGAAGAGGCTTCTTTTCAAGACTGGTTTTTCTTAAGTAAAAATCCCAGGGATCGCCATCGTAAGTACAGCCTGCAGCGATACCTTTGCATGCGTCGATCACGCTTCCTCCGCCTGCAGCCAGAATAAAATCAAGTTTATTATCCCGGATGATCTTTATGCCTTCGCGGACGCTTGAGATCCTCGGATTAGGTTTTATGCCTGAAAGCTCTTTGAATTCTATTCCGTTTTCGTTTAGAAGGCTGACGATCTTATCGTAAATACCGTTTTTCCTGATGCTCCCCCCGCCGTAAGCGAGAAGCACCCGTGTTCCGCCGTGTTTTTTAATATATTCAGGCAGTGAGTTTATCATATCCCGCCCGAAATAAACCTCGGTAGGCAGCGACATTGTGAAGTTCAGCATAATATCACCTCAGAAATTATTTGAGAAATAGACCATGATATCTTCGAAATAACCGTTGGTGACAGATCTCCCGAAGTTATAAAAATTGTTCATTATCGAAAATGCAAGTCTGTGATTGTTTTTTGTAAGAATGTAGCCGGATACGCAGTTCACACCCGTTAAAGCTCCGGTCTTCGCGAACACCCTGTTCTGAAGGTCTTCATCTTTGAATCTGTTCTTTAATGTTCCGGTGTTTCCCGGCTGAGGCAGTGACGAAATATATGTAACGAAGCTTTCATCTTCATACATAGCCGCAAGTATTTTAACGAATTTGTCAGAAGAAATCAGATTCTGCCTCGAAAGTCCGCTGCCGTCACAGATGGTGAAATTATTGATCCCGAAAATTCTCGAATACAGATCGGAATTTATCCTGAGCAGATTGTTATACGTTGCCGGTATGTTATGTAAAGAATCAGTCAACGCAGTATCGGATGCGAAAACTTCTGCGGTCTCCCTGAATATTTGCTCAGCGTAAAGATTATTGCTCTCGCCGTTGCATTTATCTATAAGCTTATAAAGGCTGTCGCTGTAATGCGTATAGAACGGATATTTAGTGGTGTCGGCGGGAGAAACTCTATTTCCGTTGAAAATAATGCCGCTTTTTCCGAAGTTCTTTATCAGGCTGTGCTTAAAAAAGATATCGGGATTATTTACAGTAACATAGCCTGTAATTTTTTTCTTAAAATCAGACTTTACAACAACGGAATCAGTTCCGGGCAGTCTGTAGAAATCGGGGCTGCTTAATCCTGGGATCGTATCGAGGCCAAGCTTAAAGGGATAGAACGGGCTGATCTCGACTTCACCTTTTGATATTTCGATCTTTGAAAGGTTCTCGCTAAGGGTCAGAGGAGAGATGACAGCGGCATAATAGTATGAGATATCATCTATGTCCCAGCTTTTCCCGTATGCTTCTTCCTGTTTGAAAGGAGTAATTATTTTTAGTTCACCGTCAATAAAATCGATGTCTTTTGCTCTTTTTAATGAATCAGCCAGAGCTTTAAATGCTCCCGGATTGAAAGACGGATCGCCGGACCCCTTCACATAAAGATTACCGAAAAGTGTTTTGAGATCCCTGTCGATATATCCGTCCGTGTAGAATTCAGTTTTGAACCTGTAATCAGGTCCGAGTACTTTCAAAGCTGCCGCTGTCGTTACTATTTTCAGATTCGATGCGGGGATAAGATTCTTATTTTTATTATACTCGAATAACGTCTCTTTCCTGTCGAGGTCGTAAAAACAAATCGACCAGATCCCGCTTCTTGGATCCGCAATCACAGAAAGTTCTGCTGGAAGATCCTCAAGATGAACATCTTTTATATACAGCTTTACAGGATCGTAGTGAGCCGCTTCTTCCGTCAGGCTCTGTTTGTGTCCGGAGCAGGATAATATGAACAAAGCTGCTGCAGTAATTAAAACGATATTTTTCATTTAATTGAAGATCCTGTAAATATAATATCTGAGCATTTCCCAGAATCCCGGTTTCGTTTTTACATCTATCTTTCCTTTCAGCTCGGGTTCGGCAACCATCATTTCCTGAATCAGCTCCATCTGCGCAAGATCTCTGAAGCGGATAATACTGTTTATATCCTCCTTGTCCTGCTCGGCTGATATTTCAGGCAGCTGATATTCCATAGGGAACATAAGGAAATCTACAACTCTGACCGAATCATCCTGTACCATTAAACTCTTTAAATAGACATCCTGATGCCCTATAAAAGAGCATTTGACATTATAGATTCCTGCCGGAATGTTTTTGATCAAGTAACGGCCGGTATCATCCGTTGCGGAACCGATATTCGTTCCCGATAGAGTTACATTTGCTTCAGGCATAGGAACGTTTTCCGGATTTACCACGGTTCCTTTGATGATACCGTAAGAAAATGCCGCCGATGCAGTTATAAGTACTAATGTTGTAAAAAATGATCTCATATTCAGTTCTCCAGGTTTGATACTTAAGTAATGTTCTGCTATTTTGGAAGCTTCGGCAGAGACAGATCCGGTCTTTTATCGAATTTCGGTTTGACGACAGGTTTTTTCTTCAGCTCATCCAGCGCGAACTCTAATGCTTTCTCAAGCTGATTATCTTTACCTTTCACATAGTCCGCCGGAGTGTTGTCTATTTCAATATCAGGATCAGTTCCGTAATTCTCCACTCCCCACTGAACATCCTTGAACCAGAATGAGTATTCAGGCTGTGTCGTGATCGTGCCGTCAACGAGAGAATACTGGCCGTTTATACCTATAACTCCGCCCCAGGTTCTTTTCCCCAGAAGCTTTCCTATTTTCATCAGCTTGAAAGAGTGGCTGAATATGTCGCCGTCCGATCCCGCGAATTCGTTCGTCAGAGCTACGATAGGTCCGTGAACTGCTTCGGAAGGATAAGATTCCGGCGATTTCGACCATCTTATAGTATCATAGCCTATTATCTTTCTGTTCAGTTTCTCAAGAAGGAGCTGCGATACATAACCTCCGCCGTTGTATCTGACATCGACGATAAGGCCGTCATAAGCATACTCGGTTAAAAAAGTCCTGTGGAATTCTGCAAAACCGTCATTCCCCATATTTGGTATATGAATGTATCCGATCCTGCCCTTTCCGGCTTTATGAACATATTCTCTGTTTTTTTCGACCCAGTTACGGTAAAGAAGCTTCGATTCGAATCCGAGAGTTTTAACTGTAACATCTTTATTTTCCTTTTCGCCTTTTCTCTTTACGGTCAGGCATACTTCATGATCGGGATAATTTACGAGAAGTTCTCTGGGATGAACGGTTTTATTTACAGGAGTTCCGTTCACCGCGATAAGCAGATCGCCGTTTTTAACATTTACTCCCGGTGCGAGAAGCGGCGATATCTCATGCCTTTCACCGGATTCGCCATACATTATGTTCTCAAACATATATGACTTTCCGTCTGGAGCAAGTTTATATCCGCATCCGAGTTTACCCAGAGGATACTGAACAGATTTTCTGTAATCGCCCATGAATTCGTAGCAGTGCGATGTTCCCAATTCGCCCTGCATTTCCCAGATAAGATCGGAGAATTCGCCTCTGCTTCCCACGCGGTCAGTCAGCGGATAATATCTTTTGAAAACTTCAGCCCAGTCTATTTTACTCATATTTTCAGTCCAGAAATGCTCCCTCTGCAATAACCATGCTTCACGGTACATCTGCTTCCACTCTTCTCTCGGAATTATACCGATCCTGATCCTGGAAAGATCGATCCCTCCGCCCTGAAGCGAATATTTCTCCTTAGCCTTGTCATCAGGTTTGGCTCCCGTCTTATACACGCTAAGTTCTTTTCCCTTTCTGACCAGCATCGTATCGCCAGTCAGGCTTAATTTATAATCAGAAATACCTGAAATAATGGTCTCTTCCTTCATGTCATCGAAATTGAAGACCTTCAGATTGAGCTGCGGTCCGCCTTCTCCCCAGTCGTTATCATGATCAGATGCGACACCATCCCTCGGATACTCAACATATAGTAACTGATTTTTATAAGATGAAGGCGTTGAATACGCGCCTGCCGTGATCGGGAATTCTACGACTCTTTTTTCAATGCCGTCGAAGTCTATTTTCACGTTCAGTTCTTCTTTTTTATCCTTATCTTTCTTTTTCTTATCATCATCTTTAGGAGGCTGTTCCCCGGCTGGTGATTTCGGATCCTGCTCGAACGGTGATTTAGTATCTTTGGATAACGGCAGAGCGTACAGCTTCGTTGATTTTAAAAAGCTTAATTCGAACTGCAGCGCATCGTTCACCGGATAGAATATTCTGTCGCCTGCAAAAAAGATATATTTACCGTCGGATGAAAATACCGGATCCGAGTCAGTTTTTACAGGCTTCGTAACTTCATGCGTACGTGCAGTTGATACCTCAGCGACCTTGATAAGGCAGGTCTGCATTGTGTTGAAAAATGAATAGGTTATCCATTTTGCGTCGGGACTCCAGTTTACGCTGAATATCCTGTGGTTATCGCTGCGGTCGATCAGCTTCGATGTGTTCTTTTTATAGTCCACAAGGATCATATCGTTCTTATGGTTGCAGATTATCAGCTGATCGGTTTTAGGCGACGGGAAGATCCCTCTCACTCTTCCTGTCATTATGTTTTTCAAAAGGGTTTCTTTACCGGTCTCAGTATCGACTATTATAATTCTGTCCTCGCCGTCGAGCTCGTCTGATACGGCCGCGTATTTTTTCCCGTCATGAAGCCATGTAGGCAGTCTGTATCTTACAGAGTCTTTTTTTCCGGCCTGTCTGACAGCTCCGGTCCAGTTCGCGAATGAAACGAGTTTTCCTCTTGATGCTACGGCAAGATGCGTTCCCTTCGGGTGCAGATCACAGCCCTCAAGATATGCCTGAGCATCAATGAATTTTCTGTTGGTTTGAGTATGCGAACTGACGTATTCAACTTTTATCATCTCGCACTTATTCTTAGCGACATCGATCTTATAAAGGTCTGCTCCCGAATGATATACGATGGTTTTTCCGTCAGTATCTGCATATCTTGCATAGAATTCACTGTGGTCGGAATGCCTTTTTACATTTTTACCTTTAAGATCGCATGAATAAATGTTGCCTATACCCTCGTGGTCTGATATAAAATAAATTCTGTCATTTATCCACATCGGGCAGGCAAGGTTCGATCTGAGATCTTTAAGTATCTGCCTGAATTCGCCTTTCCCGTTCTCGTCGATCCATATTTCTCCGGCAGTACCTCCCCTGTACCTTTTCCATCTCGCAGGATCGCCCGCATGTCTTGCTATTACTGTACCCTTTTTGCCGAATGAGATCTGATTGGCATATCCGACGGGAATTTTCTCTTCCTGTCCGCCGTCTCGGGATATTTTGTAGATGCTCGAATCGAAAGGCTGCTCGAAACTGCTTGAGAAGTATATGTATTTACTGTCGTCCGACCATCCGAGAACATTGGTACGCGCACCTAAGAACGTCAGCCTTTTCTGTTCTCCCCCTGACATTGATTTAACATACACTTCAGGCATTCCTTCTTCCTGAGAGATATAGACCAGAAATTTTCCGTCGGGAGAAATTTTCGGTGATGAAACAGCGGCTGTATTAGCTGTTATCCTTACGGCTGTTCCTCCGTTTAGAGGTACTTTCCAAAGATCATCTTCACTCACAAAAACGATTTCGTTATTTCTGACAGTCGGAAATCTGTAGTATCCGTTATGCTTCATGATCCGCTCCTTTATTAAAAGTTATTTTAGTTCAATATTAAGCTTGGTTTTTACCGTTTTGATCTTATCGTCGTCGATAAGTTCGCCCGGCATTATTATAATCTGTTCTTCCGCGACTGAATCGCGCGCAGTCAAATGAGATTTTACCGCGTTAGCCCTTTCTGTCGTAAGAACTATGATCTCAATATCGTCAGTGTTCTGTCTCGACCTGTTCATCGAGAAAAGTTTACTGTTGTATTTAAGTGTATCGAAAGAGACGGTTTTTTTATCCTTTTTTGTATAGATCGTTCTTATTGAGTCGATGCTTACCGCTGTGTCTATGCGCATGAGCATTTTTTCCAGAATGTTCTTTCTTTCGAAAGTATTTAATGAATCATAAGGTGATTTATTTTCTTCTAAAACCTGTTTTCTCAGCTTCCTGTCCTGAATCGTTACCCTGTCGAATTTCCTGCTTGCCAAACCTGTGACATTAAGTTTCAGGTCGGGTTTTTCTCTAAGAGCTTTTGAAAGCTCATCAAGTTTTTTTATTTCCGTTTCGGGCAGCACTGTCTCGCCTAAAGGAAATTCTACGAACTCGTAGCTTTCGGCATCTTTTAAACCGAGCGAGTTCGCGAGAAATCTTATCGGAGATGTAGCTACGCTTGTCAGAACTTTTTTGAGAGCCTGCCAAATGAGTGATCCCGTATTTATCTCCGGGTCAGCGAGATTACCTTTTACCTCAATATCAAAATCTATTACGCCGTTCTTGTCCTTAAGAAGGGCTATAGCAAGCTTTATGGGAAGATGTATCTTATCATAACTGTCGAATTCCTTACCGAACGTGATCTTATCAATTATCAGCTTATCTTCAGAAGAAAGCATGGAGTTCTGGATGACATATCTAACGTACAAGGAAAGGCTTCCCGAGTTGATAAAATTTCCGACATACTTCGCGGAATAAGGCGAATATTGTATCAGGCTGATCTTCTCGAAGTCGATGTTCATCTGGGAATTTTTTAACGGTTCAAGAAGGAACATATCGCCTTTTATCGAAGCTGTTCCGGATTTGTCGGCGATACCTTTGAAGCTGATGTTAGTTCTTTCCTCGCTGCTCAGATCGATGTTGTTAACGGTACTGTTGATTTTCTCGATATTCGTAGCGAACGGGAACGGAAGGCTGAAATCTGCGAAATTGATCGAATTATTCTCAAGGCTGATTTTCTTAATAATGATGTCGAGTTTTTTATTTGAGGTCTGAACAGTATCAGCTGGAGCGGATTTTTCTTTTTCATTCTCTGGTGAATCGGCACCGGCGGTCTTCGATCCGAACGCGGCAGCCAGATTTAATTCTTTATTCTTAGATATGATTATATCGCTGTGAAGATCTTTTAATTTGATCAGAGAAACCCGGGATTTTAGCGGATCGAGCTCGAATTTACCGTCGTTAACTGATATTTCCTTCCAGCTTAGAATATTCTTGCCGGTGCTGTCCGTAAAGGCAAAATTCTCAAAGAAGATGTCCCCGCCGGCTTTTAATTTCGATTTCTTTGCAGCTGAATCGTAAGTTGTTTTAATCTCTGAAGATAGTGTTGCCGACGTAAGTTTAATCATGTAGCTGTCAGGCATGAATGAATTCGCCGGAGTAAGATCTATATTTCTTAATGATGTTACCGCTCTTACATACAGCGGCTCGTGGCGGAATGTTCCCGCGATCCTGTTTTCACCGCTTTCACTAATTCTGAAGGTCATGTCGAAACCCGAGCTGTCAGGAGCGAACAGTCTGATGTTGTCCGCTGTGAAATTGAATGCATTAACATTAGTATAAAATGGCTCAGGTGTGCTCATGTCCGAATAATCAACGGTATTGTCCGCGAGAATGACTTTTCTGATCCTTATATCAGGTATGTTCTCGGCTGATTTCTCAGTATTTTCTACAGATACAGAATCCGCCGTCTGAACGGCTTCATTTTCTTTTACAAAAGCCTGAGCTATATTAATTTTTCCGTCAGATGACCTTGTTACTCCGGCATATAATTTATCGAGCCTGATCTCGTTTATATCAAGAACGAAAGGATCAAAACTCATCGTTCTTATATCAGTTTTCAGATTCGAGAATTTTAAGAGCATAGAATCGCTTTTCAGCTCGCTGAGTTCGATATCACTTAGACCTGCGATCCCGTTGAGGCTGAAGTCAGGTCTGTTTTTTGCCAGATTATCTTTCAGCAGTATGTTAACATCAATATCGAAGAGCCCGTTCTTAAACTGGATTTCTGATACGCTCTGCATTATGGTATTGAAAGACGTAAGGTTCATATCTTTCAGTTTTATGTTAAAATCGGCTTTCATCGGATCTATTATGAAATCTCCTTCAAGCGCGAACGATCCGCCGTTCTGAAAATCGAAGTTAAGTTTTGTTTTTGATTCCTCGGGACCGCCGAAGACGATGTTTTTCGTATCGATCGAAATATTTAATAGGTCAAGCCTGAATTCGGGACTGTAGGTAAAGTCTTTGTAGTAAAATCCTACATTATTGAGCCTCAGACTTTCAATGGTAAATTTCCAGGAGCTTTTTTCTTCAGTTTGTTCAGGTTTTTCTTCTTTATCTTCTTTTATAAGCGAGCTGAAATTAAATTCTCCGTCCTTCATTCTAACAATGTTTATATCCGAAGTAGTAATATACACGTCCTGTATAACGATGTTTTTCTTTACAAGCGGGAATAAAGCCGGATTTATTCCGAATTCGTCCCATTTGACAAAAATTCCGCCGTCGGTTTCGTGGAACACGAGGTTTTTGACCGTTACCTTGAGAGTGAAGGGATTAAAATATATTTTTTCAATGTCAAGATCTCTGCCGTATTCGGTTTTTACAAATTCTACCGCCTTCTTTTTTGCTATATAGGGCAGTAGAAAAGCCGCGGTAAGTAAATAAAATACATATAGTGAAACGATCCAGAAAATCGGATTTTTCAGCGTTTTGTTCTTTAAAATGTTCTTCATTTCAGGCAAATCCTTCTATTATTCATTAATGAATGTAATAAAATATATCTGAATATAATAAAACGCTTTTTGTATATCAATAACAAAACTACGTTCTTTTTAGTTGATTTAGCGGGTTTATAAATTTATATTATAATTGTGTTGAGGAGGAGGAAAAAATGCACGAGAAACAATTAATAGAATTAGTTCTCAATTATCTGAAGAGAAACGGCTCTTCGACAATTTATTCCGCTTTAATGAATTCGTTAGGCCCAAAAGAGGCGGCTGAGTATTCCAAATCCATCGAATACGCTCTCGAAAGAAAAGGGCTCATCGATCTTAGAGGAAGCGAAGACGGCAAAATGCTCGCCGACATTACTACGAAAGGCAAAATGTATCTCGAAGAATAAAGTAATTTCTATTTTAAAAGCAGCATCCTTTTAGAAGCTTTTATCTCACCATCGATTTCCAGCCTGCAGAAATAAATTCCAGAATTGAGATTATTTCCGTTAAACGATACTTTATGTGATCCTTTTAAGAATTTTCCGTCAGCAACGACACTTACGAACTCGCCTTGAATATTATAAACGGCAAGCCTGATATATTGATCAGCGTTCAATTCGAACCTGATCCGGGTCTCGTGATTAAACGGGTTAGGATAGTTCTGATAAAGAACACAGGAAGCGGGAGTTGAATTCTCAGAATTTATTCCGTTATCCAAGCCATAGACAGCTCTAATGTGGTAATTATATTGAGGCTGAGGAATCCATGACCAGCCGCTGCCGTTCCATGACCCCGCGAACGATCTTTCATATGCCGTTACATCAGGTTCGTAAACCGACTCCTCTGTAGTATAAACAGTACCGTAGGGAGCGGAGAATCCGATCCAGTAAGTCCCCTGTACAGACACAGGACCGAAACTGCTTTCACCGATATAGGTAAAAGCCAGAGGATCATCAATATCAGCTTCAGGTGAAACATCGAAAGGAGAAATAATATCTTCGCCCGGAACTCCGGAATCATCAAGCCAAATATGAACCTTCATGACAGCCGAAGAATGGCCGGCATCGGCAAAATTCCTTATCAAAATACCTGCAAGATACCACAGGTCGTAAGATTCGTCCAGCCTGACCGCAACCGCGTTTCCGGTATTTACTGGCAGATAGTAGCTGACGATACCGCAGTCGTATATATCATGGTATCCGGCGATATATGAGAAGGGTCCGGCCCTTCTTTCAAGGTGATCCTCAGAAGCATCAACAGCGATAATGGTGTAATCTATTCGTGTTCCGGCAGGATATGCGGGTATGGAGAAATTGAAGAAGTTAGGTTCTGAATATTGCGGCTGCACTGTAAAGACAGTGTCAGAAAAAGAGATTTTATACTCCACCCATGTTGAATTTATACCGTTTATATCGAGAAGTGAGTACGAACTTTCATAAGCATAAAGAGATCCTTCCAGAAATTCCGGTCCATCGTGAAATATATAAGGCGGAGTATTAAAATTATAGTAACCGGAAAGGTAAACATCATCTATGTTCATTCCGTTCATTTCGATCCCGCCGTCACTTTTAAAAAGCCATCGGAGATTTAATCCGGAGATGCCGATATAACGCGAGAGATCGCATTCTTCTATATGCCATTCAGTATTTGAACCTGTCCATGTTTTTAAGCGTGTCCATGTCGATCCGTTATCATCACTCAGCTCAAGATAAATATAATCGAAGTCAAGTTCGATCTCGTATTTGCACCAAAAACTTACAAAAGCATAATCAAAAGAAGGGAGATCGAAACTTTTTTCCCATACCGCTGCAGAACTATTGTTCTGTGTATAATCTCCATCAGGGCTTTCGGTAAGTGAGTTCGGAGATGATATGTATTCAGAAGATTCCAGCCCCCAGCTTCCGGAAAAACTCCAGTCGGCCGGATCGAAGAATTCATCGAAAGTTTCTACCTGTATGTGAGTGCCGTCGTACCATCGGGCATTATATACTTTGGACACTAGCGTGTTATCTGAAGAATCGGTAATTGTAAATTTAACTTCGCCATCAGGAGTTTCATGACTTTCAGCCGGAATAGTTCCCGTATATAAATATTCATTTGCTTTTGAAGGACTCAGCTCGAAATCGTACTGCGTAGCCCAGCTGTCTTTTGAATAATGGCCGGTAACCTGTGCTATAGTGGATTCATCTTCAAAGGCTATTTCTATGTTCATAGGCAGATCAATGAAGGTTGTAAGTCCGGTGCAGTAATTTATCACCGGAACCAGAGAGTCCGGAAAGAACTGAATCTCGTAATTTTGAGATACGGAACTTATTCCTCCGATGTCCATCATATCGAAATATATCGTACCTGATGCAGGATCGTTCATAGCAGGAACAGAACCTGTCCAGACCGAAGTGTTCTTTGTTCTGGTGAATATAATATCTCCGGAGCTTGAACTGATATTATAATGACCTGTTATTGATGATACATCCGATATGTCATAAACTTCAAGCTTAATAAAAATCGGATTACTAACGTATGCGCCTATTACAGGCATTAGATCCGGATTTCCTGAGACAGAAATTATTTCCGGCCCGTTTTCATCATATACTATCTTAACGTCGTCTATATGCCAGCTGTCGGCATAAAATCCCCTGTAGTTGAATCCGATATAAATTTCCTGTCCTTTATATGAAGAAAGATCGAGTATTGTGTTTTGCCATACGCTGCAGTCAGGATTTAAAGGATCTTCAGCCGGAAAGCCGGTATAGATCTCTGTCCAGTTTATTTTATCAGCGGATACGCATACGCCGTGATATTCATAGTATGATAGATAAGTAGTATGCTGCATAAATGATATGAATGTCGCATTTGCAAGCGGGACAAGAATTTTTGGGGTTATCAACCAGTCATCCTGATCTCCATATATGAAATTATGGAAGGCCTGGTTTCCATTCCAGATATCCGAAATGTCTCCTAAATTGACACCGTATATCCCGTAATTGAATCCGCCGTCTGAAACTTCCGGATATTTGTTTTCGAGAGTCCAGCCGTCAGGAGGAAAAGTTCCGCTTTCGAAATTTTCATTCAGAAGAAGCGAGTCTTTTGATGTTTCGGATACGGAACCGAAAGATGACAGCGCTGTTACGATAACAAATATAAGTATAACCTTTTTCATACATAACCTCCGATATTCATAAGAGTAATATAACGACAAATTGATTTTGAAAATGAGAATAATAACATATTTCAACCGTCATATTATTTGAGCAGCAGCATCCGTTTCGAATCCACTACTACACCGTCCGATTCGAGCCTATAGAAATAAATACCTGAATTCAGACCATCCGCCTTAAAGACTGCTTTATGCGGCCCTGCTGCGAATTTTCCTTCAGCAACCGATTCGACAAATTCACCTTTAGTATTGTAAATCGAAAGTCTGATATTTGTTTCTCTATTCATGTCGAAGCTGATTTCAGTTTCAGGATTGAACGGATTCGGATAGTTCTGATAAAGTTGTGTTACCGAAGGTACAGTTCCGATTTCTATTCCGGAATACTCGTAATACCTGTAAACATAGAGGTCATCGTTAAGGATCGAAGATGAAATGTATCCGCCATAACAAGGAGAAATATTACCAGTGTTCGGAAAGTTTGTAACCCACAAAGTTTCTACACTATCTCCACTTATTGATACTTTCTTGACCTCAGTACCGTTTCTGATATAGAAAAGATCATCGCCACAGTTAAGTAACTGGTCAATATTATAAGGATAATTTACAGACCATACCAGATCTCCGGTATTTAGATCGATTTTTGTAATAAACATTTCGGTACTGTCATTTACGCTTCTGTAATCTCTGTCGAAATCAATCCAATGTTTAGATAAAGCATAATCATTATCCGCATTAACGGTAAGATTTATAAAGCTCTGTCTATATCCTATAGGCGTACCTATCCAATCAGGAGTTTCATATGCGCATAAATAATAATGTTCCCATACCTTGCCTTTTTCAGAGGAATAGAACTTAATAAAAGGTAATTCAAGCATGTCCCATCCCCAGTAGCAATCTCCCCAACGCCCTGAAACAAGTATACCGTCGTTTACAGAAAGAAAATCTGAAAAAGAATCTTCATACGGATAATTACTTTGTCCGAGAGTATCAAACCAGAAACTTAGCGAATCCGGAGGAGATTCTGAAGACTGATACGTAGCTAAATGATTTAATGAAGGACCATATCTAGTGATACGACCGTGCTGTTTACGTTCGAAATCAGATATGTCGCATACTGAATATTGAATGGTGACACCTCCGGAATGAGGTGTTTTTGAATTCAGGTAGTTAAAGCTTTCGGGGAAATAATTGAATTTAATGCTGCCTGTTCTTTGTCCTGCAGAGTTATAGTTATAAATGAATAATTCAGTGCTTATCCAACCGCCGGTATCTGTAGAATCACCTACGAGAATGTAATTATCGTTGTTTTGAAGTACTTTAGAATCTGACGAATTAGAAATATGGCCGTAATTATGGCTATAAAGAATACTGCCGCAGGAATCAATCCTGACCACACCTGTTAATATGCTGTTCAGAACAGAGGTATTTGAAGCGATCGTGGCAATGTAGCTCCCATCTGTACATTTATCAAATGAAGTTACTGAGTTGACAGTTGTTCCGATATCAATTTTTTTTTCCCACACAATCACTTGAGCATTTAATGCAAAGACGATCAAAAACAAATACAGAATTACCATTTTCATACATAACCTCCGATATTTATAAGTTGTCTGTTCATTCAGAAACTTAATATTTACTTTCTGAAATGTAATATAATGACAAATAAAAAAATAAAAAATGAAAATAAATAAATTTTGCTCGCTTTAATAGTCTCCGCTGGTCACATGGTGAGACACAATTCAGATACAAACGGATCCCGTTACACCTCTTTACCTGTCGGTGCGGTTAATGATATAAAATAGCGATCTGCCTGATGAAGCAGGGTACGTTTTAAGGTGAACTTATGTCGAGCATTTATATAAGGTATAACTTCACCAGTTTTACTTCACTAGATCGAAATCTATCGTAAGAAGCTCTTTGCTTACTCCCTTAAGCAGTACCGTAACCTCTTTGCCGACGAAAAGTTCGTCACCGGACCTGCGTCCTTTGAACAGTCTTTTCTTTTCATCATATTCGTAAAGGTCTTTGTGCTGATCTCTGGCTCTGACAAGGCCTTCGACCGGCCAGTCTTCCATTCTTACATATACTCCGTAAGGAACGACCGTAACGATAACAGCATTGAACTTTTTACCGATCTTATCAGCCATGAACTCGACTATCTTCAGATCTCTGGCTTCATATTCTGCTTTTATAGCCTTAACCTCTCGCTCGGAAGCATACATACACAGGCTCTCCACGAACTTTTTATTATCGCGGGCTTTATTTATAGTAAGTCTTTTCAGATGCTTTTTGATCAGCCTGTGAACCATAAGGTCTGGATACCTTCTTATCGGAGAAGTGAAATGAGTATATAGATCGAACGCGAGGCCGTAATGACCTATGTTATTCGTAGAATATTTCGCTTTCATCATCGCGCGCAGGAAGTTGTTAGCGAGATAATCACCGTTCGGAGACTGCTTGATAAGCTTTAAAAGATCCTGCATGTAGAAATGATTAGTCGGATCCTCAGACACTTTAAATTTGATACCGCTTGCGGCCATATCCTCGAAGAAATCACTGATCTTTTCCATCGAAGGTTTTTCGTGTATCCTGTACACTCCTGGCAGTTTATCTTCCTTCGAGTGCAGAAAGTGCGCAGCGCATTTATTGGCAGCGAGCATAAAATCCTCGATTATACTGTTTGATTCGTAAAGCTGATAGCGGTGAATATCCACGGTTTTGCCTTCCTCATCCACTACGACTTTGATCTCGGGAAGTTCGAACTCGATACCGCCCTCTCTTAACCTTTTAGCCTTCAGAATATCCTTCAGCTCTTTAGACCATACCGCAAGCTGCCTGAAATCGTTATATACAGGATCGGTATCTTTACCGGCCAGCGCAGCATCAAGAAGCTGCTGGAATTCGAGATAATTGAAACGGAAAGCAGATCTCATCACCGTCTCTTTAAAGTGATAATTTGAGATATCACCGTCTTTACTTATCCTCATAAAACAGGAGAACGAAAGTCTGTCCACATCAGGATTAAGACTGCAGAGATAGTTTGATAGCTTTCTGGGCAGCATCGGAATGACCGAAGACGGGAGATATAATGAAGTCCCTCTCGCTGCAGCTTCCTGATCCAATGGACCGCCTTCGGGAATATAGGCTGATACGTCAGCAATATGAACACCGAGGTCGAACGAACCGTCCGGAAGTTTATTTATTGATATAGCATCATCAAAATCCTTCGCGTCTGCAGGATCGATAGTAAAGATCTTTTCATGCCTGATATCAGTTCTGTCGGGTATCTTATGGTCAACAAATTCCTGCGAGTATTGCTCGAGGCTGTCCTGAACTTCTTTTGAAAATCTTTCTACAAAACCGTGCTTTCGGGCGATCTTCATAAGAGAAACGTGCGGGTCTTCTTTATTTCCGAGCACTTCGATTATATGGGCGTTAACCTGATCTCTCCAGTCGTCCACGTCTATTACAACAATAGTTCCGTCAGGAAGTTCTTCCCATTTCTTCTCGGTTTTCTTCCTGTTAAGCCTGACGTTCAGCCCGTTGTCGCAGATCACGTGCAGCGCTCCTGAAATATGTCTGATCTCGCCTACATACTCGGTTTTATCCCTTTTAAGAATTTTAACGACCTTGCCTTCTATATCCCAGAATTTTGGCGTCTGGATGAGCACGAATTCCACTTCATCACCGTCATAAGCTCCGTTCACGTAAATCCTCGGAATGAAAATATCGCCTTCGATCTCGTTAGAAACGACTTTTCCGCTGCCGTTCTTCTTGATAGAAATGTTTCCTGTATATGACCGTTCGTTCTTTTTTATAAATTCTTTCGGCTTCGGAGCATCGAAAAGCCTTTGTGACGGTTTTTCGTATTTTTTACTTTTTTTCATAACTGCCTCCTTCTATTTACCGGCTGCATTAATCCTTGCTTCGAGTTTGTCCCTGTCTATGACTATATCAGCCTTTTCTCTTAAAGAAACCGTGTAAGACTTTATCTTGTGATTCAAGATCGAATTAGCCATGCTCTGCCTCAGCTGTTCTTTAATTTCATTAAGCTCGAATTTTCCGCCGGTTCTTCTGTCGGTAAGTTTTATTATATGATATCCGAACTGGGTTTGAACGAGGTCGGATATTTCTCCGGTCTCCATCTCAAAAGCCGCCTGTTCGAATTCAGGCACCATCTTGCCTTTATCGAAATATCCAAGGTCGCCTCCGTTCTGTCCGCTCGGGCACTGCGAATGATTTTTAGCAAGCTCGGTGAAATCAGCCCCATTAAGTAACTGCTCATGAATTTCCAGCGCCTGTTCTTTATCACCTTCTCCGAAAAGAATGTGCGAAGCCCTTACCTCCTCGCCTTTATTAAATCGTTCGGGGTAATTCTCATAATACTTATTCAGATCATCATCGGAAACCACTGTATCGGCAATGAATTTCTTCTGAACAAAATTGCGCAGTTTGAGGTTTCTCGCGATCCTTTCTTTTATAGAATCATTATTGTCGCCCGTTTTTGAAAGGGCTTTCAAAAAATCATCCTCGGTTTTGAAGCTTTTCTTCATTTTTGAAATTGTCGCATCAACTTCTGCAGCGTCGTACTCAATATTTTCTTTTTCAGCCTGTTCCAGCATGAGAACGGCATCGATAAGAATATCCGTCACTTCTTCGATATCAGCTTTCTCAAGTTTTTCTTTTCTGAACACATATTTTCTTTCCATGCAGGCCATATCAAAATCTCTTTCAGATATTTCGCGGTCGTTCACCTTGATCATTTCTATCTCCATTTTTTATTTAAAAATTTCTCCAGTCTGTTTGTACCATAAAAGAATATCGAGATGGTCCATAGGTATTTTTATTCTTTTTGAAAAAGAAGACATTTTAGCTTCGGTCTCAAGATATTTCTTTTCGTTCAATGATTTTGGAATTTCGTCTATTACGCCGAATAAAACCAGATTTTTAAGAATGTGCCTGTCGAGAATGGCTATTTCCGAACCTAATCCTATATTCCTCAAAAAATGGCCGGCTTCTTTATAGCTGTAGCCTTTGATATTGTCAACAAGCCATTTTCTTAAATTGATTATATCATGAGAATTTTCTATGATGAACTTCTTAAAATCCATTTTAAAAACGAAGTCTCTATTATGAACGATGTATGCGCTTTTATTATTATGAAATCTGACGCCTTTTATGCTGTTTCTCAATTCGTCAGCGCAGCCCTCGTAGAGCATGCGGCTGTCGCGAATAGATTCTATGCATTTCCAGCAGGATTTAGCTTTCGACTGAGGTGTAAGAGTACAGAATGAAAGTTCGGCGAAAATATCATTATTATCCATTTTGGAGAAATTTTCCCTGAATAATTTCAGTCTCTCAATAATATCCGGTTTAATATTTTTGTAAGTTCGTTTCAGATCGTTTAAATCATTTTCAGTCATTTCGTTTTTCCTTTTAATATGCGCTAATAAAGGTAATAATAATTAATTAAAATTAGTATAAAAATATTTGTCAAAAGAGTTAAAATTGGTTAATTTGCTATAAAATGCACAAAGGAAGAAAAATGCTGGATATATTCGAAGCTGATTATAATACTTTCAAAGATCAAATAAGATCTGTCAGACATAAGGTTTTTATCGAAGGGCAGAACGTGCCGGAAGAAATAGAAATTGACGGGAAAGACGGAGGATCTTATCATGTTCTTCTCACCAAGAACGGTCAGCCGATAGCTACCGGCAGAATGCAGAAGGACGGCCATATAGGAAGGATCGCAGTTCTCGAAGAATTCCGAGGAATGAATTTCGGCTCTATGATAATGAATAAGCTAGAAGAAACGGCCATGAAAAAAGGTATTAAAAGCCTTTATCTGAACTCTCAGATTCACGCCGTTCCTTTTTATCTGAAGCTCGGATATGAACCGGTCGGGGATAATTTCTTCGAGGCCGGGATTGAACACGTAAAAATGATCAAGGAGCTGTAGCTGCTAAATGGGATTTTTAGAGAAGTTAATCAAAAAGAAGGATTCAAGATTCCTCCAGTCAGACAACCGGGGAACATTTCATAGCAGTGTTGAACAGGCTACCGGGTACTGGCTCGAAAGAAAGAACAGTAAAAAGTTCGATCCTTTTCTGCTATATAAATTTATTGACGAAACAGATGCTGTAAGAGCTCTAATGGAGATCAGCTGCATAAAGATCGCCGAAGATTCTGAGGAATTAATCTGTACTTTACCTTTTATATACGGCTATTATTCAACAGGGAGTGAGGAGTTTGAGGCTGTACTTTGCGGATCAGGAATGACTGAAGATATGTACGACGAAGCTAAAAATGCTTTTTTAAAGAATAAAGGTGCGCTGATAAACGAAAAGAGACCGGTTCAGAAGAATAAAAAAGAAGTTAAAAAGGAAGTTGAAAAGGAAGTTGAAAAGGAAGTTGAAAAAACGGTTCCGGAAGAAAAGGAAGAAAGTGCCGAAAAAAATATAATCGATGAGAAAAATACAGCGAATGATATAAAACCTGAAGCGGAATTCATTTCAGAGGAAAAGAAAGTCAAGAACGGAAAGGAAATGAGAATTATGATGTACAAAGCAGAAAGCGCAAAGAACGCTATTGCTTTTCTGGAAACGAAATTAGTTTTAAAACCGAACATGTTTATAATAGTAAAAACTCCTCAGGGAATACTGGGGAGAAGCTATGAAGGTATTTATAAAGTGCGAAAGAAACAGTAAATCCGGTTGTTTTCACAAACTTATTCACAAAATAATAACAGCGTAAACCGATAAATTTTTAAAAAAAATTCCTGATTTTTTTCTTGACATTGAAAGACAACGGGTAATTGTAACAGTTAAAGTGTTTTATATATAATTTTTAAATATCTGTTGAGCTGAATTAAATCAGGATACAAGCTCTGTGTCAAGAAAAATTTTCATAAAATTTTTCCTGAATCAGACATTGTTGACAACTTGTTCACATAAAGGTCAATTTTCACTTTTCGTATCTGACGGCTGATTTGGCAGATTTACTATAAATAAGTTTATTTTTACATACATTAATGCTGACTGAATCTCCGTATTTGAACTCGCCTGAAACGATTTTTTCCGCCACCGGGTCCTCGATCAGATTTTCAACAGCTCTTTTGAGAGGTCTAGCACCGCTTTCGATGTCATAAGATTCATCCATAATATAGTTCTTTACCTTTGGCGAAACTGTAAGGTTTATATCTATCTTCGATAATTTATCGCACGAATTTTCAATATGATTGGAAATTATCTGAAGAACTGCGTTTTCAGACAGATGATTGAAAACTATAACTTCGTCGATCCTGTTCAGGAACTCCGGTCTGAAATATTTCTCGGCTGTTTTTCTAGTCGTTTCTTTCATTTTTATTTCTTTTTCCTCAAAACTGCCCTTGCTTCCGAATCCTATATTTTCAGAATTCGAGAAATTTTTCGTACCCACATTCGAAGTGAAAATAATTATAGTGTTCTTAAAATCAATTTTTCTGCCGTTCCCGTCGGTCAGAGTACCTTCGTCAAGAACCTGAAGAAGCATGCCGAAAACATCGGGATGCGCTTTTTCTATTTCATCGAAAAGTACTACAGAATAAGGATGCCTTCTTACCTGCTCGCTGAGCTGGCCGCCTTCACCGTAGCCGACATAACCCGGGGGAGATCCGATCATCCTCGAGACGTTAAACTTTTCCATGTATTCGCTCATATCAATTTTTATAAGACCCTTGTCGGATTCGAAAATTTCTTCCGAGAGTACTTTGGCAAATTCAGTTTTACCGACTCCAGTCGGTCCCAGAAATAAAAACGACCCTATGGGTCTTTTAGGATCTTTAAAACCTGTTCTTGATCTTTTTACTCTGCGGATAACTGCTTCCACCGCTTCCGGCTGATCTATTATTCTCTTTGATATAGATTTCGATATGCGGTTAAGCCTGTTGCTTTCTGAAACTTCCAGCTTTGAAATGGGTATGGATGTCATCATCGAAATGATATCTCTTATATTATCAACCGATATATTGAAAACTTTGTTGGAGAGGGATTTATGCCAGTGATCCCTTTCCTTTTCGAGTTTAATTTTCAATTCATTAATTTTATCTCTGAGCACAGCTGCTTTCTCGAACTGCTGCTTTTCGATCTTGAAAATTTTTTCTTTATTCAGAGTATCTATCTGACTTTCTAGTTCAGCGATCTTCGAAGGCACTTTTATCGAAAGGTGCTTTTTCGCACCTGCTTCATCGATTACATCTATAGCTTTATCCGGAAGAAATCTGTCGGGTATGTATCTGTCGCTTAATTCAGCGGCCGCGGCAAGGCTCTCATCGGAATATTTCACCTTATGATGGCTTTCATATTTAGTCTGAAGACCCTTCAGGATATCATAAGTTTCCTGTATCGAGGGCGGATCGACAAGCACTTTCTGAAACCTTCTTTCCAGCGCGCCGTCCTTTTCGATCGTTGTTCTGTACTCATCCAGCGTAGTTGCACCTATGCACTGAATATCACCACGTGCAAGTGCTGGTTTGAACATATTCGAGGCATCCATCGATCCTGTAGTGCTTCCTGCTCCGACAATAGTATGAATTTCATCGAGGAACAGGATAGTGTTCCTGTCATTCTCGATCTCTTTAATTATCGCTTTAACTCTTTCTTCGAACTGCCCCCTGTACTTTGTTCCGGCTATAAGCATACCGAGATCGAGGCCGAGTATCCTTTTACCCAGCAGAACTGAAGGTACTGATTTCTCTATTATCTTAACTGCCAGACCTTCGACTATGGCGGTCTTTCCAGTTCCCGGTTCTCCTATAAGAATCGGATTATTCTTCTTCCTTCTTGAAAGAATCTGAACTATGCGTTCGATCTCCTCATTTCTTCCTATTACCGGGTCAAGTTTTCCGTCCCTTGCAAGCTGAGTAATGTCATGCGAGAACATATCTATTGAAATTTCGGTCTGCGGTTCGTTCTTATCCATTGCCGGGATTTTCCCGGATTTTAATCCGCTGCCTGTAAGAAGTACCTGTTTTACTCTCTGATATGTTATTCCGTGAAATCTTAAGATCCTTTCCGTAAAAGTGTTTACTGCTTTAGTCAGAGATAACAGAAGATGTTCAGTTCCGGTATAAGTTCCGGACATTTCAGCAGCTTCGATAACCGCCTGTGACAATATCCTGTCGCTTTCGTGGCTGAGCGGTATAAATCCGAGCTTGATCAGCTCTTTGTTCTTTGTCATTCCGTTAGCGAGGTCTCTGTATAGTGCAGCCAGATCACAGTTCAGTTTATTCAGAATATTTACAGCGCCGCCTTCATTCAGCCTCAGAATTCCCATAGCAAGATGGCCGGGATAAACTGTGTCGTGTCCGTTCTGAATAGTTATTTCTTTAGACAGATCAATAACTTTGTTCAGCCTCGATGAAAAACTGTTATCCATTTATTTTATCCTGTGTCTTTATTTCAATGACGTCTTCATATTTTTTTGAAAGTACGGATTTTGTATTCTGGACGAACGGATCCATCAGCATTGATATTCTGTATGCTCCGTATCCTAGCCTGGAATAAATTTTTGTAGCCTCTGTTTCTGTTGTATCGGCAGCTGAAGAATCAACATTATCAGTCTTACTTTCCGTAAAAGCATTCTTAACAGCTTCATTCGCTTTATTCTTCAATCCTTGGGCGGAAAGATCATTTCCGGCCAGCTCAATGCTCTGATCTATTATATCATCCGTGAATTTATCTGGAGTAACGTATTTCTTTAAAAAAGTATCGCCTGCAGGAAAAGCTCTTATGATTATAAATATAAGGCATACAACGAAAAATCCGTTAACGGCTCCGAAAATTATACCGGCTATTCTGTTAGGCAGAGACGTAAGCACAGAATCAACTGTTTTACTGATGATCATCCCGGCAACGAAAAACACTCCGAATATAAACAGGAATGCGGCGATCTGAACAAGCATCAGTAATACGCCCTCCGGTTCATCCGAAACAGCTGAGGAGATAAATCTGCTTACAGGAGTATTAAAATAAAAAGCGCAGAAGATGCCGGCGAACTGGAACAGCTGCGGAATGAAACCCTTCAAAAAACCGATAACGGCGAATAAAGCTATAACCACCACAACGAGAATATCTATAAAGTTCATTTCATCTCCTTCATTATATACCTGTTAATATAATAAAAAAAGAGTGACGCGTCACTCTTTTTTATTCTATAAATAATAATGAATTAGAAACCTCTGTTCTGCATCCTTGTGATCTTCTGCTGCTTTCTCGTAGCCTGGATCCTTTCTCTTCTGTTCACCCAAGTAGGTTTTTCGTATCTTTCTCTAAGCCTTAATTCAGCGAGTACGCCGCTTTTTTCAAAAGTTTTTGTAAATCTTTTGAGGGCTTTTTCGAAATGTTCTCCGTCTCTTACTTTAATGTGTATCACTACGTTTCACCTCCTTTAAGGCGCGATACTTAATTTGCGGGGTCAATATAAATAATTAATTTACTCTAAGCAACAAAAATAATTCCGCATATTTATTTGATCAGAGTCATTTTTCTTATCTGCCTGTATCCCTTATCGGTCTCAAGTCCGAAATAATAAACCCCGGAAGAAAGTCTTTCCGCAGTTTTCCATTCATATTTGTAAGATCCTTTCTTAAGAATTTCATTCTCTATAAGAGTATCAACCTTCTCTCCCCGCGTATTATATATATGAAGAGATACATTAATAGTGTTCTTCAGTTCGAATCTTATAGTTGTAACAGGATTAAACGGATTCGGATAGTTCTGATCAAGTATAAAATCCGAAATTCCGGCCGGTTCGTCGTCTCCGATCCCGGTAGCAGTGCTGAAGGGCAGTACTTTTATTCCTGAAATGTTTCTATCATCAGTAACTCTGAATTTTACATTCCATGTTTTACCCGCAGTACTGATAATTCCGCCGAAAATGCCGTCCGGGCTCAAGCTTAAGCCGTAAGGATAAGGATCGGTTTCGAAAGCGGTTTTCATTACTGAAGCATCATTCAGGCCGGAAGTTGAAGATATTATAGCGTCGGTCACTTTTCCGTTAGATATTCCGGATGCCCAGGCTATCCCTGTTGTCAGAGAATCCCCGTAAAAGAATTCAATTCTGGAGTCTGAATATATCTTTGTCTCAAATTCCAGATTGACATCAGGAAGATCATACATCGAGGTTTTCCATCTTACAGTAAGGCAGCTGTCGTTTACGGAATAAAAAACTCCGTCTCCCTGGTCCGGATAGATCATAAGATCCGCACCATAGCAGGTTATAGTTTTGAATGACATTATATCACCTTCGGTCCTGATATAATCGAACCCTTCTTCCAGCTTTATTGAACCGTCTGTTATGACTGTGACCTTATCGTAAAGAACTCCGTAGAACGGGAACAGGAAAGGCAGTTCTATCACAGCATCACTGTCATCATCGTTTGTAAAAGTTATAGGTGTATCTGCAGTTGCGTCGAACTCTCCGTAATTTTCTGTTTCAGAATAATCGCAAATCACGTCCCATTTATAGGGAGCAGTTCCGTTCTGAACAGAAAGCTGGTGGTTGTACTGAATGCCCGGAAGCGCTTGAGGAAGAGTTTCATCAGCGATCTCGGGAGCGTCAAAAATGAAAGAGGCTGTTACTCCTGCATATGAGGTTGAGTTAGGAATAATCGTCTCGTTTGTCTGCGGGCTTACATACTGGGTTCCGTTGCTGTCTATAACCGAGAAAGATGAAATGTTTCCTCTGCCTGAAGTAACACCTTTCTCGCTATGTTCAACGCAAATGAAGAATTTTGCTTTCTGATCCGGTGCTACGAATGAAAGAAGGGGACTGATATCCAGGCCTATTTCAAGTGAATTAGCTGTACCTGTCATAGGATACTCACCGCCCTGGCTGTTAAAATGCGGAAAACTTAAAACATGATCCGGTACAGAGGCAAGCGTATCTGATGAAACACCCGCGAAAATTTTCAGTTCCTCCCTGTCGCTGAAGCTTATGGTCGCTTTCATATAAAGTGACGGCGAGAAATCATCCCTTATCCTTATAGTATGAACCGCATTAGTCCATATTCCTCCCTCAGCAAGACTCATAGCCAAAGTTCTGTAGGCGACCCATATCTTTCCTCCGTTCACCCAGCCTAATCCCCATGAATTAGCCATCAGCACCGCGCCGATCTCCCAGTCTTTCATGTCTACTTTGCCGTCAGGAATGTTAACTCCGTTCGAATCTATTCCGCCGGCCCAGTCAAGATCGTTCGTAAATCTGCCGTCGCCGTTATAATCGCATTTAATAGAATCATTATATCCGACAAAAGTCATGGCGTGATTTACTGATGAATCCCATTTCCAGAGAACTGACTGACCGGCATTCTCGGTACCTTCAGGAAGAACGCTGATACTGACCCAGCTTACACCAGCTGCAAAATTCACAATTCCGCCGGTCGCGGAACCGTCGCAGTAATCATTAAAATACTGTTTTAAAGTCTCAAGGCCTTCAGGCGTGTTTACAGGAATTGTAATAACTTCCAGGATCCTTCTGCTCATCCCCGATTCATATTTATCAAACCCGTTCATCCATAATTTATGCATGGTTTCCGAATCGGTTGACGGCCACATACCTCCGTATGTAGTTACGTTCGGAATTCCTCCTGCATTGATTATATCCCATCCTCCGAAATAGGTCGAACCGATGTCACCTGATCCGCTGTTCAGAAAATTATAAGTATAGTGAGTAGGGTACTGGTTGTCTGTAATATTTGCGCTTGTGCCGTTTATTGAATTCATTTCGTATGTGAAATTATATCCGACACCGCTTGCCTGCGCGCAGCTTCCGCCCATCTGGTTGAATATCGGCCGGAAATACTGTAGCTGTGAATTGTCCAGTTTATAAGGAATTTCTTTACCTTTATACTTTTCCGGCAGCCTTAGTTTAGGATATGAATCTATGATCTTCATTTCTTCAGCTGAAGGTATTTTCCATCCTCCTGCCAGCCACTGTTCTCCGTTCGGATCCGGATTAAGATTCACAAGCTCGCCGAAAACTAAGCCTGCTGATAAAACCATAAGCGCAATTACTAATTTTTTCATGCGTTCCTCGTTTATTTTTTATACTTCTCAGCTATTACATAATAGAACAGCTTGTCATATCCCAAGATCGGGCTGTCAATATAATAAAGATCCGGTGAAGATGCAATTTTTGAAAATGAACCGAAGGGCTGATCGCATCTGTAGATGCTGTAAGATTCTGCTCCGTCTACCTGTATCCAGTCAAGCCGTACACTATCATAAGAAACTGATATCGTGAGTCCGGAAGGTGTTAAAAGAGGTTCAATAAGCCTGAATTCTAGAGTTTTGAACGATGAAATATTGCTGTTGTCCTTAACAATAAAGTTAAGATACCATGTACCGGGATCGCCTGATAACGTGCCGGCTAAAATACCATCTGAACTCAGCTCTATACCATATGGGAAAGGATCCGGAGCGAACGCTGTTTTCATTCCTGAAGGATCCGCGGTTCCGGATAAAGCAGAAATTACGGTGCTGTTCGGGTTGCCGCCCGAGATACCTGCCGCCCATGAAAGGCCGGTTGTTAGATCGTCAGCGTAAAAGAATTCGATCCTTCCGTCAGAAGATAGCTTTACGGCGAATTCAAGGTCGACTTCAGGCATGTCATATAAAGATGTAAGCCATCGTATCACAGCATAATTTGCCGTTTTATAAATAAATATTCCTTCACCGTAAATATCGTAGCTCATAAGGTCGGAGCCGTAAGGCGTAATAGTCCGGGTTTTCATAATAGCGCCTTCGCTACGCACGCTTTCGAATTCATCTCCGAAAAGTATCGAGCCGTCTGTACTTACTGTTATACCGTTGTAAATTTTCCCGTAGAAAGGAAAATCGAATCCGAGATCGACTTCAGCTATGCCGTCATCGGGATCGCTTGTAACAATAAGGCTGTCGTTCAGATAAGGGAAAAGGCTATCATTAGTCAGTTCGGTATAATCGATCGAAAGAGACCATGTATAAGGTTGTGTACCGTTCTGAGCAGCCAATACCGTCGAGTATAATTCTCCCCTGACCGCAGAAGGTAAATACGCTGTTGTTATTAAAGGTGCGTCGAATTGCGGCGATAATATCAAGGGTATGTACGTTGTAGCGTGATTATTAATTGTTATCGGCATTGAAGTAGATGCAGTTTCGGTTGAATCAGCTTCGAAGACAGAGAAAGAAAGAACAGATCCGTCATAAATTGAACCGGGATCGTTCTCGCCGATGCAGAGGAATAATTTAGCAGGCTGTCCGGGCACAACATACGAAAGGAGAGGTGTTATATCCAGCCCGAACTCAAGTGTGTCACTATCCCCGCGCATTCCGTATTCACCGCCCTGATAAAGAAAGAGAGGAAATAAAGTACTGTTTGCCGGCTCAGTATCAGTCGTGTCCTGCGAAATACCGGCATAAACTTTCAAGGCTGAGCGGTTCGTGTGTTCTATCTTTGCCTTTAGTTTTAGCGAAGGCGAAAAAGATTCTCTTACTCTCATCGAATGGACGGCATTTCCCCAAATTCCGCCAACTGAAATATCCATAGCCAGAGTTCTGTATGAAATCCAGCATTTTCCGCCCATTCCCGTATTCGGCCAGTCGGTACCGTAGGAATTTACCATAAGAAGAGCTCCTATCTCCCAGTCCTTCATATCTACAACGCTATCGCCGTTGATATCTTTATTGTTCGTATATTTTCCGTCGGCGTTGCAGTCCACTCTGACAGAATCGTCATATCCAACAATAGTCATGGCGTGGTTCATTTCATAATGCCACTGCCTGATAATGTATTCGTTAGCATGGGGAAGACCGGCAGCTATTCTTCCTATTTTATATGTTCCGCCGATCCCGGCCGCGAAATTCACGATGCCGCCGTATAGCGATCCTTCAGCGTGATCGACTAAATACTGCTTCAGAGTCTCTAAACCTTCAGGAGTGTCGACAGGGATAGTGAACTGCTCCTGTACACGGTTATTCATGCCTTTTTCATATTTGTCATAGCCGTCGGTCCAAAGCTGATGCCTGTAAGTCGGATCGTCAGGGTAAATACCGCCGTAAGTCTTCAGGTCGGGGCAGCCGTTTGACTTTATTATATCCCATCCGTCAAAATACCATGAACCGATCCCGCCGTCGCCTTCATTTAAAAAATTATATGTGTGATGAGTCGGGTATTGGTTGGATGAATCTGAAGCTGAAGTATTTCTTACTAAATTCATTTCATAAGTAAAGTTATATCCTATTCCGCTGGCCTGACCGCAGCTTCCTCCGGACTGGCTGAAAACAGGTCTGAAAAACTGGAGAGACGAATTATCGACCGAAACCGGAAGGGGATCTTTTCTATGTTTGTAGATATCGGTAAGTTTAAGCTCGGGCAGTGAATTTATTCTCTGCATGAGTTCTTCTGAAGGTTCTGATATACCGCCGATCCACCATGGTTCTCCGTCGGGATCCGGATTGATGTTTATAAGCCCTGCGAAAGAAAATGAATATAGGATTGTGATTATTAAAAGCAAGTATTTCATTATTGTAATCCCCCAGTTCTTTGAAAGAAAAATAATGAATTTATTCGGTTTTGTAAATTGAATAAATATTTTTCTTGCGGATCATATGTTTATTTTCATATTATTTACTGCAACTCTATTAAATACCGGGGGACGAATGAAAGAATTAAATCAGCCTAAAACCGGATCCAACTTTTTTATTGGAGCTGATGTACAAATCGGAAAAAACTGCATTTTCGGTAATAATGTTGTTATTCACGACGGTACGACAATAGGTGATAATGTAAGGATAGATGACAATTCTGTTATCGGAAAAAGCAAATTGAAATCTCCTAATTCGGCTATGGCTACAGATGAAGTACCTCCTCCTGCAAAGATAGGGAACGGTGTACTAATTGGTGCGGGAGTTGTTGTATACGCAGGAGCTGATATAGGAGATAAAGTTCTTATTGCGGATCAGGCTGCGGTCCAGTTCAATGTTAGCGTAGGGGAGATGACGATAATAGGAAGAGGGGTGCTTATAGAATCAAAATGCTCAGTCGGGAAAAAGTGTAAGATCGAATCGAATACATACATTACAGCCATGTCTGTTATTGAAGATTATTGTTTTATTGCGCCTTGTGTAGCTACAAGCAATGATAATTATGCCGGAAGATCGAAAGAAAGATTCAAATATTTTAAGGGCGTAACTGTTAAAAGAGGCGGAAGAATAGGAGTTCATGCGACAATCCTTCCCGGAATTACGATAGGAGAGGACGCAATGGTCGCGGCAGGAGCGCTTGTGACAAAAGATGTTCCGGCCGGAAAAATTTATGCCGGAGTTCCCGCAAAAGAATTCGGCGATGTGCCTGAAGATCAGCTTTTAAAAAATAACATATAAGGGAGAATGTTATGCCCAGAAAAAAGATCGAGGAATCTTTTGCCGAAGGTTACAGGCTTTTAGGCGAATTTATAAACATTGAAAAGAATTTTGAGAAGATCGACGCTGTTGTTAAACTGATCATAGGAGCATTCGATACCGGCAGAAAAGTAATTATCTGCGGAAACGGAGGATCAATGACCGACGCAATGCATTTCGCCGAAGAACTTACGGGAAGGTTCAGATCAGACAGGAAACCGCTGCCTGCAATAGCTTTATCGGATCCCTCGCACATCACTTGTACTTCGAACGATTACGGCTTCGAAGAAATCTTTTCAAGAAGCATTGAAGCGCTCGGAATGAAAGGTGATGTTTTTATAGGGCTTTCAACAAGCGGAAACTCGCCTAATATTATAAAAGCCCTTCATAAAGCTTCTGACCATAAAATGCATACTGTGCTTTTTCTGGGTAAGGATGGAGGAGATCTTAAAGGAAAAGCGGGCATAGAGATCATAGTTAACGGTCGTACCAGCGACAGGATACAGGAGATCCACATGTTCATACTTCATACTGTCGTTGAAGGCATAGAAAGAACCATGTTCCCTGAAAATTATGAGCAATGATCATTTGAGATAAAATTAAAGCCCCGGGATCGGGGCTTTAGTTCTGCATAGGAATAATAATTAACTATGTATAGATTACCGGATCGATCTCTTTCTCGATCACCATAAGGCCGTTCATGGCTAAAGCTGCCATTTCGTCTTCGCCGGGATAAACCACAACAGGCGCTATCCAAGCCACTCTTTCTTCTATCTTCACGTTAAAATCCTTATTGTAGGCTATCCCGCCCGTAAGGATTATAGCGTCAACTTCGCCTTTAAGCACAGTAGAATAAGCGCCGATGTCTTTCGCGACCTGATAGATCATCGCATCGTGGATCTTGATAGCTTCCTGGTCGCCGGCCATGCATCTTTTTTCAACTTCATAAGCATCGTTAGTTCCGAGATAAGCTGCGAATCCGCCTTTTCCTTTGAACATAAGTTTCATTTCTTCATGAGTGTATTTTCCGCTGAATGCCATAGCGCATACATCTCCGACTGGTAAAGTACCGCTTCTTTCGGGGCTGAACGGACCTTCGCCGTCAAGAGCCTGATTCACGTCTATTACCCTGCCTTTTCTGTGAGCACCTACAGAAATTCCTCCTCCGAGATGCGCGACTATTACATTCACGTCTTCATATTTCTTTGTAACGCTTTTAGCGTATTTTCTGGCTACAGCTTTCTGGTTCAGTGCGTGGAATATCGATACTCTGTGGAACAGCGGATGACCTGATATCCTCGCAACATCATCAAGTTCATCAACTACGACCGGATCTGCTATGACCGCTACAGCTCCGTTATTTAATGATTTTACAATGTCATCAGCTATAAGACCGCCAAGATTACTTGCGTGTTCTTTATTGCTGTTCTTAAGATCATGTTTCATCTTCTCATTGACGAGAAACACTCCTGAAGGAACCGGTTTAACAAGACCGCCTCTGCCGACGATGATCTTTAATGTTTCAAGCTGTATGCCGGCTTCTTTCAGCTCTTTCAGAATGACATCTTTTCTGAAATCGAACTGATCAGTGATCTTTTTGAAAGGCGCGAGTTCTTCAACAGTATGTTTAAGATTTTTCAGAAAAATCTGTTTTTCCCCGTCGTAAACAGCGATCTTTGTAGATGTGGACCCGGGATTTATTGCCAGGATCATTCTTGTTTCCATCTCTCACTCCGTTTTTTTATGTTAATATTAATATTTATTTTGACATCATGCAGGCAAGCGCGATCGAATAAGTTTTCGTTTTCGAGCTGTCGCCTCTGGAAGTTAATACCGCCGGGCATTTAGCGCCTACGACAACAGCCGCAAGTTCTCCGCCCGCAAATTTCGTACAGGTTTTGAAGAACACGTTACCTGATTCGATATTCGGGAAAACGAGACAGTCGGCATCACCTGCGACAGGGCTTACAAGTTTCTTTATCTTCACGCTTTCTGCATCTATAGCTACGTCCATTGCAAGCGGCCCGTCAACGAAAGCGTTCTTAATCTGTCCGCGGTCGCACATTTTGGATATTATTGCCGCGTCAACACAGGCAGGCATTCCGGCAGACATCTGTTCTGTTGCGGCGATCATAGCTACTTTCGGTTTTTCAATTCCGAGCACGCCGGCAGTATTTATAACGTAATTGGTTATCGCTATTTTCTGGGGAAGATCCGGAGCAGGTATTATTGCTACGTCGCTGACGATAAGGAGTTTCGGGTACGTAGGAACTTCTACAACTGTTACATGGCTGAGAATCGCTTTTGGAGGCATCAGTCCTTTTTCCTTGTCAAGTATGGCTCTCATATATTTATCGGTGCTGACGAGACCTTTCATGATAAAATCTGCTTTACCTTCATTTATGATAGCAACAGCTTTCTGTGTCGCTTTCATTTCATCAGCCTCATCCACGATCTGAAATTTACTTATGTCTATCTTTTCAGCCTTACAGACTTTTTCTATCTCAGCTTTAGATCCGACAAGTGTTCCTTCTACTATACCGAGATCGACCGCTGCGTTAACGGCTTCTATAGTATGAGAATCAATTGCATAAGCGGCAACGAGTCTTTTTTTAGGTTTTGACTTCAGGATTTCGAACATTTGTTCAAGTTTTGTAACAGGCATGATCTCCCCTTATTTTTAATTAATTATTTCAATTCGTACTGAAAGTTCTCAAAAATAATTTTTTTGTATATTTTAGTCAAGATATTATTTTATCTAAAGAACAGAAAGAAAAAACTCTGGATTTCAACTGCAGGCTTGATTTATTCTTCTGATGCCGGCTATCATTTTATTGTTTATTGATTTGGTCAGATTCATTGTTATTTCCGTTTTTTATAAGTTAGATCAAAATAAGAAAAAAAGTTGTCATATCGCTATTGAATTAATACAATTAAAATCTTAACTTCCTCGTTTACTCGATGATAAGGAGTACACTTGCTTTATTTTGTCATCACTTTAATTTTCTTCAGTTCGATCGAGGTCGTTTCAAAGGATCTTATGAATTACCTCGGACCTTTTGAAATGACTTTTATAAGATTTTTTATCGGTCTGGCAGGAATTGTTTTATATGCAGTGATCACGGGAGATATTAAAGATCTTAAGAAACCCGGGATCCGGGATTATGGCTCTTATGCAGTTCTAGGTTTTATTAACATATTTTTTTCGATGACAATGCTTCAGTATGCCATTAAATATGCTGACCCTGCCGTGGTAGCGCTGATAATATCATCCAATCCCATCTTTGTTTACATAATTTCTTTAATAATGAAGCACGAGATACTATCATACCGGAAAGTATCAGGCTTTATACTCGGTATCATTGGATTATCGGCAGTTCTGATAAAGGATTTTAACAGTATCAGATTCGAGACCGGCGCACTGTTTGCTTTGGCGGGGGCGGTTTCTTTTGCATATTTTACTATCCTCAACAGGGATGCAGTGGCAAAGTATAAGCCTATGACAGTCAACATCGGGTCTTTCTTCTTCGGACTTATTTTTATAATGATCTATTTTCTTATCAAAGGTTCAGCTGATGTGTCGCCCGTGATCTTCGATTCAGGTATCAGAGTATTAAAAATTCTATATCTCGGAATTTTCGTGACTGGAATAAGTTACATTACTTTTTTAACAGCGATTAAAAAAATGGGACCTGTCGCCTCATCGCTGATATTTTTATTCAAACCGGCCGTAGCAGCTCTTTTATACTACATTATCATTTCTCAGCCCGTAAGAGCGAACTTTTATGTCGGACTTATGCTGTCTGCTGCGGGGAGTTATTTAATACTAAAAGCAAAACCGTCAAATAAAGCGGAGCCTGAATGCGTGAAATAAAAACTGAAGAGATCATAAAAGCGGTAAAAAATCTTTGTATTGAAGCTAATTATTCCACAACGACCGACCTGAAAGACAGGATCAAAAAAGCTTTTGAGGAAGAGCAGTCGGATATAGGAAAAGAAGTGCTATCAGTAATTATAAAAAATCAAGAAATGGCGAAAAAAGAAAAAATGCCTGTCTGTCAGGATACGGGAATAGCAGTAGTATTCGCTGAAATAGGTCAGGACTTACACATAACAGGAGGGATCTTTTCTGAAGCCGTTAACGAGGGAGTAAGGCAGGGATATACTGAAGGATACCTAAGAAAATCAGTGATATCCGATCCCGTATTCAAAAGACTGAACACGAACGATAATACGCCTGCGATAATTCACACCGATATCGTTCCTGGGAATAAATTATCACTGACGGTTATGCCTAAAGGTAGCGGAGCCGAGAACATGAGCGAGGTAAGGATGCTCAGGGCTTCTGACGGACTTAAGGAGATAAAAAACTTCGTTCTGGAAAAAGTAAGAGGCTCGGGAGGAAGGCCGTGCCCTCCGATCATTGTTGGAGTCGGAGTAGGCGGTAATCTGGAAAGATGCGCGATATTGTCAAAGAAAGCTCTTCTGAGAGAAACCGGAAAACCGAATAAAGATCCAAACTGGGCTCAACTTGAAAAAGAGCTACTAAAAGATATAAACAGACTCGGAATCGGACCGATGGGACTTGGAGGAACAATTACAGCTCTTTCAGTTCATATAATGATCGAGCCATGTCACATCGCAAGTCTGCCCGTCGCAGTGAATATTCAATGTCACGCGAACAGGCACAAAACGATAATCCTGTAGGAGGTATAAGATCAAAACGCATTACTTAAAAGCTCCGCTCAGACTGAATGTGCTGAGTGAACTTAAAGCAGGGGATAAAGTATTTATATCCGGCACTATTTACGCCATGAGAGACGAAGCTCATAAAAGATTTTTATATATGATGATAAAAAATGAAAAACTGCCTTTCAATGTTAGAGGCCAGATAATTTATTATACAGGACCGACACCCGAACCGGAAGGAAGGGTCATAGGATCGGCAGGTCCGACTTCAAGTTACAGGCTGGATCCGTACACACCACAGCTTATCGAAAAAGGGCTGAAAGCAACTATAGGAAAAGGGCAGAGGGACAGGGCAGTGATAGAGTCCATGAAAAAGCACAAGGCTGTTTATCTTGTCGCGGTCGGCGGAGCGGCAGTCGTTCTGACTTCTGCAATTAAGAAATCAACAGTAATAGCTTTTGAGGAGCTCGGTCACGAAGCTGTCAGGATACTGGAAGTCGAGAATTTTCCATGTATAGTGGCCAACGACATTTACGGCAACGATATTTTTGTAAGGGGTATTGAGCAATGGAGAAGATAAAAACCGATCTATCCAATCTGGATAAAGCCTTTCCCGATGATTTTTCGCAGGATCAGATCGCTAAAGCGAAAACATTGTTTTTAAAAGAACTTTCGGTTTCTGTCCACAAATTCTATCAGGGGAAGATACAGACGGTTCCCAAAGCCGGTGTTTTCGGTTTCAACTGGTTCAATGTTTATTATACTCCCGGTGTGTCGAAAGTATCAACAGATATAAGGGATGATAATGATGCGTCTTTCGATCTTTCTAATCGCGGGAATCTCGTTGCTGTCGTAAGTGATTCGACACGCGTTCTCGGCGACGGCGACTGCACACCGCCCGGGGGCCTCGGTGTTATGGAAGGCAAAGCCTTTCTGATGAAATACCTGGGCGGCGTGGACGCAGTTCCTCTCTGCATCGACAGCAGAGGGAAGAACGGAAAGAACGATCCGGACAGGATAATAGATTTCGTTAAAATGCTTCAGCATTCTTTCGGAGCGGTCAATCTGGAGGATATTTCCCAGCCGAACTGCTTTAAAGTGCTGGATGTGCTCCGCGAAGAATGCGAAATACCCGTCTGGCACGACGACGCGCAGGGAACGGCGAGCGTTACACTGGCCGGACTGATCAATGCGCTTAAGCTCGCCGGAAAAAAACTTGGCGACGCGAGGATCGTTCTTTTAGGCGCCGGAGCCTCGAACACGACGATTGCCCGTCTGATAATCACGGACGGCGGCGATCCCGGTAAAATTATCATATTCGATTCTAAGGGATCACTTCACAAAGGCCGAGCGGACATTGAAGCGGACAATAGATATTACAGGAAATGGGAACTCTGCAAGTCAACAAATAAAGATCAGATATTGACCATAGAAGAAGCTATGAAGGGCGCGGATGCGCTCATTGCGCTTTCGACACCGGGCCCTGATACTGTAAAAAAGGAATGGATAGCTTCTATGGCAGATAAAGCTATCGTTTTTTCATGCGCGAACCCCGTGCCTGAAATTTATCCTTATGCCGCTAAAGAAGCCGGTGCTTTTATCGTGGCGACAGGCAGAGGTGATTTTCCTAACCAGGTGAATAATTCGATCGGATTTCCCGGTATACTCAAAGGTGCTCTTCTTATCAGAGCAAGAAAGATCACGGACAACATGGCTATCGCGGCTGCCCATTCGTTGGCTGATTATGCCGAAAAGAGAGGGATCGATCCCGAAAATATCGTTCCGACCATGGATGAGGCGGATGTCTTTCCGATAGAGGCCGCCGATGTGGCTGTTCAGGCGATAAAAGACGGGGTCGCGAGGGTGCAAATTTCATGGCAGGAAGCCTATAATAAGGCTAAAGCCGATATTGAATATTCAAGAAATTTGACGAAGTCACTGACGGATAACGGTTTTATAAGAACACCCGAAGAATCCATGCTTCAGGACGCTCTCGATAAAGCTATAAGACAAGTTTAGAATTTTATTTGAGCAGAAAAGCTAATCATAACTTCATCTCTAAGCTCATCCTGCTTCATCCTTTAAATCGCTATTATGGAGCTGGTATCGTACATGCGGGCAAAGACGGTAAACGGATTTCGCTTCTCGATGAATGATGACAGGCTAAGAAATACTGGTTTTTATTGATAAGTATAAGCTAAAACATGCCGGTCTTGGTCTGCAGGTCATTGACCATTTTAAGAAATATCCTGCGGATATGATCGACGCACGGACCGTTCTCAATGATCTCTATCGCATTAACGATAGCCTCAATGGTCGAGATCCTTTCAATATTTCGTGATTTGCGGATCTCATAATCGCTTTTCTGTCCGGCAGGAAGTCTGACCCTTTTTACGCCTTCAATTATCTCTGAACGGAACATTTTACCGGCCTGATTATAATTGCCGTCAAGAACGATCAGATTCACAGGCTTTTCAAGTGTATCGAGAAATGATCTTTCGATAATCTGCGTAGCGTTCGGATAAAGAACAAGGTTTTCATATCCATCAAGCACAATATCGTCTCTTTTAGCAGGTCTGTCCGGTTCGCCGATAAGCACAGTTGAGCTGTTGGAAAGCATCAATGAGGCTAATTTCCCGGTGTTGGTCGCACGTTTAACCTCCTTCACATGCATCATCAGGGTCACACGGGTTCTAAGGCTGTAAACTTTAATATCTCCGCAGATGCATATAGCTTTAAAAAGTCTACAGTGAGGACATTTTTCAGCTCTATGTTTATTATGCGACATTTTCAGCTCTTTATAATTCAACCTGTTAAATATAGAACTAAAAATAAGCTTTTCAAAGTCATAAAACATGATTATATTTGTGCGGATTATAACAGGAAAAGCTATGAAAAAGATTATAGACCTTACCCATACTATGAATGAAAAGATCAATGTATATCCCGGCAGCCCGAAAGTCAGTCTGAGAAAGGCGGATACACATGAAAAGACAGGCTATGCGGTACTGGAGCTTAAAACAATTACCCACAACGGTACACATATTGACGCTCCTTACCACATGATTAAAGAAGGGAGAACGCTCGATAAATTTCCGATAAGCAATTTTATCGGGAAAGCTGTATGCATTAACTGCTCTAAAGAAAAAGAAATAACAGCAGGATTTATTAATGAATTCGAGAAACTGATCTTAAAAGCAGATTTCGTTCTTTTCAATTCAGGCTGGAGCAAAAAGTGGAATAAGAAAAGCTATCTAGAAAGTTATCCGGTACTTACAGAAGAAGCCGCGGAAAGGCTGACAAAATTCAGATTGAAGGCTATCGGGTTAGATTATATCTCTATTGATCCTGTAACTTCAACTGATATGAAACTTCATAAGATCATTCTATCGAAGGATATATGCATTATCGAGAATCTCAAGGGTCTATATAAGTTACCTGCCGGATTGTTCGATTTCTACTGCATACCTTTAAAGATAGAGAATGCTGACGGTTCGCCAGTAAGGGCTTTTGCGGCAATATAATTATATTGAAATTCGTTAAAATTAATTGCATAATTCAACGTTAACACAAAAAGAATTAAAACCGGGAAAAAAATATTTAAATTTAGGGTGATAAAATGAAAAAATATGTGATGATAATTTTAACTGTGTTATTAATTCTGTCTTGCACGAAAACAGATGACAAGTCAAAAAAGCAGGATAATTCGCCGGATAACACGATCCCCTCTGTAAAAACAGAGACAGTACAGCAGAAACCTCTTCAGCTTTACGCTGAAATAACAGGAAAACTAGAAGGAATAACCGATATAGTTTATTACAGTGAAGTCGCAGGAAAAGTAAGAACGATAGAAAAAAATCTCGGGGAGAGAATAAGTAAAGGCGAAGCCATAGCTTACCTTGACTCCGAAAATTATAGGATCACTTACGACCAGACGGCGTCCGAGCTAAAATCCGCAGAGGCTAATCTCGACGCTGTAAGAATAAAAACAGAAGCTTCCAGAAAACTCTACGAAACTGACAAAGTGTCAAAATTCGAACTCACAAATTCTGAAAGTTCATTAAAAAAAGCTGAGGCTTCGGTCGAGGCGGCTAGAGCAGGTCTTGAACGTGCGAGAATAAACTTCGAGAATTCAAAATTCATATCGCCTGTTGACGGTTCAATAGCACAGATCAACATCAAAGAAGGTCAGTTCGTAGCTACAGGGCAGGCAGTAGCTTCAATAATAGACTGTTCAAAGTTGTTAATAAAGACAGGCATAACCGAGAATGATGTTGTTTCTGTTAAAAACGGGAATAATGTAATAGTTTTCCAAAACGGCAACGAAAAATCGGTACACGGGACCGTTACAGGTATAGGTAAGAAACCGGACGCGACAGGTAACTATCCTGTCGAAATAATTATAGAGAACCCCGGAAAAGAACTTCTGCCGGGCATGATAGTGCGGGGGCAGATCGAGTCATCTAAGCTGGAAAATGTTATTTATACGGATTTTGACAACATTATAGAAGAATACGGAAAGTATTATGTATATACCGTTAGCGCTAATTATAAAGCCGTAAAGAAAGAGATCTCCATAGGTAAAAAATACGGTAACCGCGTCGTTATAACAACCGGGCTCGAACCGGGCGAAACATTAATAACCTCAGGTATCGAATCACTGTCAGACGGAACAAGCGTCAGGATCTTCACCGAAGAAAATAAAAATTAAAGCAGAAGAGGATTAGAATGAACCTTCCAAAATTCTCGGTAGAAAATCCAGTTCTGGTCAATATGGCCATGATAATAATAATCATTCTCGGAATATTTTATACTTACAGAATTCCTAAAGAATCCATGCCTCAGATAGAATGGGGGATGTTCATGATCACGGTAACATATCCCGGAGTCGCGCCGGACGAGATCGAGTCTCTTATCATAAAGGAGATCGAAGATGAACTCTCGGATATAACAGATATTGACTATATAACTTCAGTCGCGTACGAGGGAAGAGCCGTAGTAACACTAAACCTTACTACGAATGCCGATATTGACAAAGCTTGGGCGGATGTTTCGAGAGAGCTGGATAAAGTTAAGAACCTTCCGGAAGATGCAAGCGAACCGTATATGCAGAATATCAGCATCAGGGAGATGAAATCGGTCTGTACTATAGCTGTAGAAGGCGAATCATATACTCCTGACGGAATAAAGAGGATCGCCGAGAATATTAAGGACGATCTGGCGAAAATAAATTATGTGTCCAAAGTTGAGCTCAAAGGCTCAAAGAACAGAGAGATCAGGATAGAGCCTGACATCAACAAAATGGAATATTTCAACATCAGTTTTTCAGATATTGAAACTGCGGTCAGAGCCAGAAATCTCAATCTGCCGGGAGGCAGCATTTTTGCGGGTAATTCAGAAGTTTTAATAAGGACGATGGGGGAGTTCTTATCCGTTGACCAGATAGAGTTCGTCGTGCTCAAAGCATTCGATAACGGAAGTGTGATAAGGGTCAGAGACATCGCGGCGGTCACAGACACTTATGAAGATATAAACGTTAAAACTCGACTGAACGGAAAAGAAAGCATAAATCTTTATGTATATCAGAACGCTGATGGGAATATTCTCGACATCATAGAGAACATAAAAAAATATGTAGTTACCGTTAAAGATAAATATTCAAATGTGAATGCTAAGATAATTAACGACGAATCTATAGAAGTAAACAGAAATATAAGCACGCTGTCTTCATCGGCCGTTTTCGGTGTGATACTGGTTTTTCTGACGCTTTTAATATTTATCGGCTGGAGATACGCAATTTTAGCCGCGTGGGGTATACCTTTTTCTTTCCTGATGACTTTCTGGCTGATGCATTATTTCGGAATAACAATAAATAATCTAAGCCTGTTTGCTCTTGTTCTGGTTCTAGGTATGGTAGTTGATGACGCGATCGTCGTAATTGAAAATGTTCACAGGAACATCGAGATTGGAATGAGTCCGAAAGACGCCGCTGTGGCAGGTACGAAAGAAATACTATGGCCGATCGTAGCAGCAGTCATGACCACAATTGCGGCTTTTCTTCCGCTTTTAATGCTAGAAGGGAATATGGGAAAATTCCTATCCGTATTTCCGATAGTTGTATCAATAGCACTTTTTACTTCGCTTTTCGAAGCTGTGCTGATGCTGCCGTCGCATCTTGCCGATTTCGCAAAACCTCACGATAAAATAAAGGCCGAGAGTCATTTTTTTAAAAAGGTCGTCAAAAGCTACGGCCGTCTGCTTATCGGATTTTTAAAAAGAAGAACTCTTGTTATGTCGCTTTTGATAATAGCTTTAATTATTTCATTAATTACAGTGGTAAGAGGGTATATAAAGTTCGAATTTTTCCCGAAAACAGCTCCGGCCACGCTTACAGTGAAAGCCGAAACGTTCTCGGGAGCACATCTCGACCAGACAGATTCGCTGGCATCAAGGATCGAGAAATATCTGATGTCTCTGCCGTATCAGGAGAATTTCCAGTCGCTGAATACCAACATCGGCCAGCAGCAGGACAGATCGTTCTGGGACGAAGGGACTAATCTTATGGAATTCAGGCTCGATCTTATCGACGCCGACAGTCTTACCGTAGATCTCAATGTAGTAACAGGCGATATCAGAAAATTTCTGAACGGAATACCTGAGATCGTAAGCTATAAATTCTTTACCGGAAGATCAGGTCCGCCCACAGGTGAAGATGTCGAATTAAGGATCACCGGAGACGACCTCAAGAAACTCGAGGAGCTTTCTGAAAATGTTAAGAGAACTTTGTCGGGGATCGAAGGCGTAACCGATATTGACGACAATTTCGATTCGGGCAAAAAGGAGTTAAAAATTTATCCGGATTATGATAAACTTGCCATTTATGGTATAAGCCTTTCCGAGATTGCTTCGTTCGTTAGGGTCTCTTCAGTAGGAAAGATAATCTCGGAGTACAGCGAAAGGTCAGAAAAATATAATATCAGAGTAATTCTTCCCGAGCATCAGTTCGATACCGCGGATAAGATCGAGAATCTGAAAATCAATACAAAAACCGGTAAGAAGGTAATTCTAAAAGATGTGGCGAAATTCGAGATATCTAATACTATCTCAAGAATATCGAGAAGGGACGGAAAAAGGGCGATCACAATTACGGCAAGCACAGGTTCTTATACTTCAGGCGGCAAAACATTCATGAGAACTCCTGATGAAGCAAACGAACTGCTTTTCGGTAACAAGATCAAGAACATTTCAGGAGCGCTGGAGAATTTTGAAAAAGATCATCCCGGCTACAAGATCGAAGCAGGTGGCGCGGCGGATGAGAGAAAGAAAAGTTTCGGATCACTTTACATCGCTTTTCTATTGGCTATGATTATGATCTATATGATCCTTGGCGCACAGTTCAAGTCGTACATTCAGCCTTTAATAGTTATGATCACTATACCGTTCGCATTTATAGGAGTTATAATCGGTCTTATAAGCACTCATACACCATTCTCAATTCTATCTATGATTGCGGTAGTGGCTCTTGCAGGGATCGTCGTGAACGATTCGATCGTAATGGTCGATTTTATCAATAAAGAAAGAGAGTCTGGCACCGACAGGTGGAACAGCCTGATAAACGCAGGTAAAACAAGGCTCAGGCCGATACTTCTTACTACAATTACAACCATTTTCGGGCTTGTACCTATGATAATATCTTCTTCAGAGTCGGTCAAAATGTGGAAACCTATGGCTGTCAGCATCGTTTTCGGTCTCGGTTTCGCCACTATACTTACTCTTCTCGTTCTCCCTGTTGTATATTCATTCATAGACGGATTTTCATGCAGATGTTCAGGTACTCAAACTATGTCATTCAAAGATGCTTTGAATCTGAGAGAAGAAAAAGGTTACGATAAATAATTTTATAATTATTATTTGTTTTATCATAATATTTTAGTATTTTACTATCAGGAGAGTAAAATAGGAGAAGTATTATGAAAAAGTTAATTATTGTAATTGCTATTTTGAGTGCAATTAATGTTTTTGCATCAATGCCGAAAGTAATATATTTCGGTATGCTTGATCGTTCCGGAAATGAGTTTACAAATGAGAATATTGACGGTGTTACCTACAGGGCATGGTTAAACCAGGGAACCGGTCCGTCAATAGGTGGCTTTACATTAATTACACAGGCGGACAGTCTTGCTCAATGCGGTGTTGCGATGTATCCCGATCCTGTAGAATACCCATTAAGAGGAGTATCTATGGTTGACCTTCAGCATTTTCCTGCTTGGGGAGTCGGCAACATTCTTCATATAGAGATGATCGACTGGAATGACGGCTCTGGTGGTCATTGTTCAGCTCTTGCAGATTATGTTATCGAAGGTGATGAGCCATTTGTTGAGCTAGGGTTTGAAGATCTCGGTATTGAAGGCTCAGGAATGCCTTACATGCTAACATGGGAATCAGGTTCTGATACAAAAACTTTCATATATCCGTGCGTGACGACCACAGGTACCGACCTGAATTTTGTCGGACTTCCGGTTCAAAACGGCTGGACTAATGCAAGCGATTTCGACCCGACACACACAAATATTGACGCAGTATCGAAATTTGATCCTGTTGCACAGGGTTGGGAAACAGCGGGTTATTATCCCGGTCTAGGCTGGTTAACAGACTTTTCTGTTCAGACAGGCGGGGCATACCTGATTAATGCTAAGAACAATTTTGATTTCATAGTGGAGGGTGATAGCATTGCAGTTCAGTACAACCTGATAACTACCGCCGGGACCGATAATAATCCGATCTGCGTACCGTTGTCAAAAGCCGGATTAACGGATACAGAATTACTAGGAAACGACATTGCAGTATGTAATGCTATCTCAAAATACAACAATTCCACACAGCAGTTCTCTACGAGCGCAGAATCCGTATTCGGGTGGGCGAACATTTTCGATGTGGAACCTGGCATGGCTTTGCTCGCAAGTGTAACGGAAGCTGCTGTATGGCCTTCATCGAAAGTGATTACAGACAATACAGATACCGTTTCGGGTCAGATTCATCCGAATAAAGGTCTAACAGGCGGCGGACCGAGAGTGATCTATTATCATCTCGTTGATGTTGACGGGAGCGAACTGGATTTTAGCACCGAGCCTTATGCAAACATAGAATTCAAAGTATGGAATAACGACAATCCGGCTGAAATATTAGACAAGGACAGTCCGGGATGCGGATTTACCATGCTTGGCGGAATTTATTCGGTGTTTTATTTTAATCCAGGTAATTTTGTTTACTCTTGGGAAAGCGGAGATGAAATTCAAATAATCGTAGAAGATAAATCAAGACCTTATATGATACCTGATACATACTGGGGAGATATGCGTACATTTTTACTAGACAATTCTTCATCGCCTGTAGTAAGCGGATTTGAAAGTCTTGCGCCCGGAACCGGCAACCCGATGCAGATAATGATGCCGTCTACAATTGAAACTAATTCTTTACCTTCATATATTTCATTATCACAGAACTATCCGAACCCGTTCAATCCTGAAACTGAGATCAGTTTCTCGCTTCCGAAGGAAGAACAGGTCACACTGTCGGTTTTCAATTCAGAAGGACAGTTTGTAAAAGAGCTTGTGAACGGTACAGTATCAGTCGGTAAGCACGAAGTTTATTTCAATGCAGAAAATCTCAACAGCGGAATATATTTCTATACCCTCGAAACAGGAAGCACTAAGCTAAGTAAGAAAATGTTATTGATAAAATAATTTTTATTCCGGTAAAATAACTTTAAAGCTGCATTTATCATCGCCGTTCAATATCGAAGTCAGGATCTCCACCCTGACTTCTTTATTTGTGGCGGCTTCCCACTGCTGGCGGTACCATCCGGCTCCGCAGTAGCAATAGGTTTTGCTCATGCCTTTATCTAAATTCTCTCTTATTGGCGGACAGAAGCAGTAAGCCTTTTTTCTTTCGAGATCGGTCTTTGCTTCGGCAAATGCTTTAGGGTCACGGGGCTTTTTTTCTGCGTATATTTCGTTCCCGTTTCTGACAGGCGGTTCTGCCCAGCCGGGATCGGCTTTCATGAATTCAATTACCGCATCAACGGGATCTGATCCTTTCTTTTCAGCTTCGACATAAGTGTTTCTGAGTTTTTTGAGCTGATCGGTCGGGAAAATATGGGAACAGCCCGATAATATTTTATATTTGGCATGTTCTTTATTTCTGTCAACTATATCGACCATTTTTTTTATTCTTTCGAACCGTTCGCCCATTTCTATTTCTGAGCATATACCTGATGCGGATTTGTTGATTTCATCGTTATCCGTATGATTCAAAATCGACCTGCAGTTTTTCAGGAATAATTCTGTCCACAAATGCTCTACGAAAAGAAGTTCTACTTTACCTTCCGTTCTACCTTCAGGATAGACTTCTATCACGAATTCGTCAGAGATCATTCCTTTTTTATATGCGTAACCGTAAACTTCGGTATATTTTTCCGAAAGGTTCTTCAGCCCCTGATCAGCTACAACAGCGAGCACTTTAAGTTCACCAAAATCTTTAAGTAAAAAATCACCTGCGGTCTCAAGGCTGTCGTCCACAGGGTATCCGGCTTCAACCAAATAACCTTCGGTCACGCTGGAAATGTAGTTGATCTTACAGAAAGCCGGCCCTTTTATAAAATCTTTAAATGAATTATTCATCAGGGTAAAAATATCGTTCAGCTCAGTACGCTTCATCATGTTGAATTCTTTAACTACGGCTTTAAAACCACCGAACTTTTTATAGGTCATATCGCTGCTCATAATTTTTACCCCGATGTAATTTTAAGGTAATAATAAACTATTTTTCTATCGAAATCAATTCATACCGATAGATTTTTTGTTGAAAATAAATCTGTCCCCTTTGCTTTCCGGACAGAAGAACTCGGCTTTCACGCCTTCTTTGACCGCTTCGTCTCTAAAAAGTCTTAATTGGATTTCGTTATCCCAAGCGTGCATAGGAACGGTAATTCCCGGATTCATTTTTTCAATTGCATATTTGACGCCTGCTTTTAAAGCGGCATGATCTCTAAAATTGCATCCTGTAACAGGGAAGAAAGCAATGTCCGCTTTTCCGCAGGTTGAGACTAAATAGTCAATTTCTTCGTCAAAAGGTCCGCTCATATCCTGCGTCATGTTTGCATGATCTCCCGAATGATAGACCGAAATTCCATCAGCTTTTACAAAAAAAGCGACTCCGGTGTCCGTTGAAGGTATCGTCGTAATATCAACTCCGCCTACAGTGAGTTTATTTCTTCCTGTAATAATATTCAGGTTCCTGACATCTGATTTAGGATCAAATCCTGCTACGAAACTGATGTTTTTACAAACTTTTGCCCATTCAAAAACCGCAGGGAAGAAATGATCTTCGTGCTCATGCGAGATGAATACTATCACATTTTGATCTTTAATATCTGCCGGAGTTACATATCCGTTGTTGATGTTCGGATTAGTCGGTTTTACCGCTCTTGCATCTTCAAAATAGTCGAAAATGAGAAGATGATCTTTTGTCTTTACACCCATTCCGCTGTGAAAGAAATAGAATATCTTAGCATCGCCGCCGGTTAGATCCAGACCCTTGTTCAGGCTTGAAGTGTCAATAGATTCAGCTTTACTCTTTTTAAGTAATTTTTCTATTATTTCATTATCATAATATGAAGCGTAGAACAAAGGTGTTTTACCGTTATTATCTTTGATGTTTACATCCGCGCCTTTTTTAACCAAAAAATCCGCCAGCTCCGCATTACCTCTCACACTGGCAAAATGGAGTGTGGTTTTACCTGTTAATCTGTCTTTAAAGTTAACATCGGCACCATTCTCAATAAACAGTCTAAGGATCTCAGTATTTCCGCCGCCTATGGCCCATGTAAAAGGCGTCTGGCTCGCATCGTTCTTTTTATTAACATCGTATCCTTTAGATACAAAGTACTTAATCATGTCTATATTACCTCTTCCGGTAGCGATGTGAAGCGGAGTGCTTCCTGCACCGGCTTCAAGACCTTTCATACTTGCGCCTTTACTTTCCAGATATTTCAGAACTTCAAAGTTACCGCCGAAAACCGCGTCGACCGCAGGCTTTCTTCCGATCTTTGACGTTGCATTTAAATCCGCACCTTTTTCCACCAGATATTTTACAATATCAAGATTTCCGGACATGCATCCGAAATGAAGGGGAGTAACGCCATTGTCATCTTTGTAATTTACATTGCTGCCTTTTTCTACAAGCAGCTTTACGATCTCGAAATGACCTCTTGCAGCCGCGTTCTGAAGCGGATTGCTTCCTTCCTTATCTTTCGTATCGATGTCAGCACCTTTCGAAAGAAGATATTTAACGATGTCGGTTTTCCCTTCGTAGCTGGCCAGGTTCAAAGGCGTGAAATAAGTGTCGATCTTCGATTCAAGAAGACTTTTGTCCCCTTCGATCATCGACCTTACAAGCGTAAGATCGCCGTTCGTAACAGCCGTTTTGATATCCATAAGACCTCCGTTTAATGCCAGCGCTACTACAAATATAAGCGCGGCTGTGATTTTCTTCAACATAATAACCTCCCGGTTTTTTACTTTTGATAAAAGTTAACACTCTGCCGGGAAAATCACATATTAAATCCGATAGAACGGAGAATTTATGGGATGAAAAGGGGAGTTGGGAATTTGAATGGAAAACTAAACAAAAGAAAGATATTTGCATTTATCTATCTTGCAAAAAGAAAGATAATATATTATATTTACCTTTTGAAAAGAATGAATTAGAGAGGTGCAGTCATGAATATGGAAATATTTCAGAGAATAATTACCGACAACCAGCAAAGAGAAAAAGAAGCCTTGACCGAAAGGGATCTTGAGATCGAATTCATACCGAATGTAGCTGTAGGGATCGTAGGCACAAGAAGAAGCGGTAAAACTTATAGAACATTTCAGTCAGAATATGAAACAGATAAAAAAAATGTATGCCGGATCCAGTTCAATGATCATAGAATTATAAATATAACCTCAGATAAACTCAGTCTTATAGATGATGCCTATTATGGCCTTTATCCAGAAAAAAGGAATAAAGAGACAGTCTTGTTTATCTTTGATGAAATACACAGAATAAAAGGATGGGAAGATTACATTCTTTATCTTATAGAATCAAACACACACAGGGTACTTATCACAGGTTCTACTGCAACCCTTCAGAGAGGCGAATACTCTTCAGCTTTGAGAGGTAAATTTTTTCCCTTTGAACTTACACCTTTCTCATTTAGAGAATTTTTAAGACATTATAATATTGAAGAAGATACCGCTTCATCTAAAGGTATAGGTTTCCTGAGAAGATATTTTAAAATATACCTTGAACAGGGTGGAATGCCGGGACTTTTCAATATATCTGAAAAACTTCACGGAGATATGCTCAGGTCATATTGGGACACAATGATATTAAGAGACATTGCGGAGGCGCATAATGAAGATAACATTAATTTAACCCTTCTTCGCTCTTTTGCAGATTCGCTGATATCAAGAACCGCCTGTCCGATGACTGTAAACAAAATAGCAGGCAATTTAAAAGATGCAGGTTTCTCTTTCTCCAACGAAACTCTTTACAAATACCTTTCTTACCTTTCAGACGCATTCATGATATATGCCGTCGAGATTTACAGCAGGTCCGAAAAAATAAGGCTCAGGAACTACAGAAAGATCTATTGCGCAGACTGGGCGCTGGCCAATTCGGTTTGTTACGGCGAAGGAATTGACGAAACGAGAGCTTTAGAAAACATTGTCTATCTTGAGCTTCACAGAAGGAAAGCTCAAATTAACTATTATCGTACCAAAGAAGGTTATGAAGTTGATTTTGTAGTTTCTAAAGGCAAAAAGATTCAAAGCCTGATACAAGTTAGCTACAATCTTAACGACGAAGAAGTTAAAAAGAGGGAATATAGAGCGCTTATTAAGTCGGCTGAGTTTTTAAAAGTAAAAGATCTGACTGTTATAACATTTAACGATGAGGGATCAGAAGAAATTAACGGTTACGAAATAAGAATTATTCCAGCATGGAAATGGCTTTTGGGAAAGTAGCTATACGAAAGAATTTGAATTATTTTATAAAATTTATTACAACCAGTTGTTAAAAAAGGAGTCTATGTTATCGAAAAGGAAAAATCCGGCAGGAGATGATGAAAAGCGATAAAGAATTACTGGATATGTATGTTAAAAGAGGAGATAGTTTAGCTTTTGAGAAATTCTTCGACAGGTACAAGGATAAACTTTACGGATTCATCTGCGGAAAAACATATCCAGATTTTGCAGATGATATTTTCCAGGAAACATTCAGGAAATTTATAAATGCGCTTTTTGAAAGAGAGATAGATAAACCGAAAAGCTATTTGTTCGCAATCGCAATGAATGTGATTAGCAGCAGAGTGAGAGATAAATTTAAAGACTCAATATCTTATGCCGAGGAGATTGATTACGAAGGGGGCAGAGAACTGCCCGAGGATATTTCTGATTTCGAGACTGAATTCGATAAAAAGCCCAATCTTGAGAAACTAAAAACTGCTATGAAGAAATTATCAGAAAAGAAAAACGAATTTCATACTATTTTGCATCTTCATGTATATTCAGGTTTTTCTTTTTCAGAGATAGCAGAAATAAAAAAACTAAGCAGGAATACAGTTACCGGTCGATACCTGTATGCGGTAAAGTACCTTAAACAATATTATGAGGAGGCATAAATGAAGGTAAAAGAACTTGAGAATATATTGAAAGAATTAAAGCAGCCTGAAATTTCAGAAACACTTAAAACGAGCATTCTTGATTATTCAAAATCTAGATGTTTGTCAGAGTCAAAAGAAATTGAAAATCAAAACAGCATATTAACAATAATTATTAATAGAGTCATGTTGAAGATAGCAGGTTTAATCCCATTCTTCGAAGTACTATGGTTCATGAATGAAAAATTCATTAAAAAGAATAACATAAAAATTAAATTAAATTTCTAGGAGGGCAAAATGAGCTTTTCAAAATCATTTAAAAAGCACAAAGTTTTATTCATCACTCTGATTGCTCCAATAATCATTGCAGCTTTGGCTGGTTTATTTTTTCTTGCAGGTTTGTTCGTTCAATGGATTTGGGCTGAGACAATAAGCGATATCTTTGGAGTTAAAGAGATCAGCTTCTGGCAAGCGATCGGATTGCTTGTTCTCAGCAGACTTCTGTTCAGCAACAGCTTTAATGTCACAAAAACATCTAATAGGAAAAAGGATTCAGGTACTGGTGAGAAAAATTTTGAATTCAATTTGGGAAAAGATAATGATTAGTTAGTTATGGAGAATTTATAGATCCTGTGCAATCCTATTCTTTCGAAGGTCTGTCTTTCTCTTTCTTCAACGAATTGAACCTTGTCTTATTCCGTTTTCAATAAAATACTTGAATATCCTGTCCTGAAGTCCGGTTTTATTGGAACACCAGAGCGGTGCGACAAGGTCTTTTGAAGGCGCGTCTGTGTAGAGCCTGTGAATAACAACATCTTTTTTCAGATACGAAACAAGTATCCCGAGCCTTCTGAAATACTCATTTTCAGACAGAATCTCAGGCGCCTTATTATCATTATACAGCTTCTCCAGCCTTGTATTCTTGAGAACAGTAAGCTGATGGATCTTGACACCATTCAATTTACTTGAGTTTATAAAACGAGCAAGTTCAATTATTTCTTCGTCGGTTTCATTCGGCAGACCGAGAATTATGTGAGCAACTATATCAAATCCGTAGCCTGAAATAAGTTCAACAGCATCCGTAAATTGTTTGACCGTATGTCCTCTGCCTATCCATTCAAGGTCACTTTCATTTATCGTCTGAAGACCCAGCTCGATAGTGACATCGGTATTTAAGGATTTTAAGATTTCAAGTTCGGTTTTAGAGATCGCATCCGGTCTTGTCGAGACTGAAATTCCGACGATATCGGGATGGGAGACAGCATTGCGATAGAGCTGATCCAGATATTTGAATTTATCTTCTATACTTTGAACGGGATATGTCGAAGAATAATCCTGAAAATAGGCGATGAATCCTTCAGCGCCGTTCCGTTCTTTCAGATATTTCATGTGATGTTCAATTTCACTATTTTCTTTGAGATCGATATAGGGTTCAAGCGCTTTCATATTGCAGTAGATGCAGCCTTCGTTTCCGACAGTACCATCCAAGTTCGGGCAGGTAAAATCACCGTGCATTGTAATTTTGAAGATCTTTTTTCCGTATTTCAGTTTCCAATGGTCGCCTATTCTGTTAATAATTTCAGAATAGTCCATCAGAACAGCCTTCTCTTCAGATTGAAATTCAGACCGGGGAATTTTGACGGATCCCTTTTAAGTGCCTGAAATTTGTTGAGAATGTCGGTTTCACCGGAGAGATCGATTATGATCTCGTGAACTTTCAAAAATGAAAGGTCGATATCTTGTATAGTAAAATAGTCATCTGAGCTGAATATGCTTATGTCGTTAAATTTATGAACTGAAAATCTATAATTTTCCCGTTCAGTGAATGATGTGCCTTCATTGAAGTTTTCAGATGCGGCTCTTGTGTAGAACAGCGGGATCTTCGAAAAGATAGTCATCCTTAAAGGCAGCGAAGAATTTTTTAATCCGTCGATCGTTTCAATATCGGCTTCAAGCGGAATGTGGGTGGAATCGAGACCGAGCTTTTCAAGCTGTTTTACAGCAATAAAATTGTAGGGTGACAGACCCGGGCCGCAGTCGATCTTCTTAGATGTATTTTTAAGCAGCCTTAAATGGCCTATATCGTTCGCCTCGTAAGAAATATTATTAGTATGTTCAAGTTCCGTTATGATCTTTCTGCAGTCTTCGAGATCGTTCTCAAAAAGAATGGGGAAGAGGGATATTTCGACCCTGACCCTGTTTGAAAGCTCTTTTATCTTTGCGATGTCCGAAAAATGCGCATGAGAAACTATAACTTTCTTTATACCTGAATCCTTGATCTCATTAGATATTTTATCAATATCATCCGCGAATATCTTGAGTATATTTGCGTTTCCGAAACATACTTCTATGGAATTTTTCGGGTTACATTCAGGATTAGCCAGCTCGTATTCAAGTTTGAAAGGCAGCTTGATGTTCTTTAAGAATTTGATCTCTTTTCTGCTCAGCGGGGCAATTATAGCTCCAAGATCGGACACGATATTATTGAGCTGGGATTTTGTTATCAAAATATCGTTGTTCAGGCTTATTCTGTTCAAATAAAGATTACCGAAAGAAACGTCTCTGAGCCGGGTTTCTATCTCAGAAAGGTTTATGCCTCTTTTTTCATTAACCAGTTTCTTAACTTTGGTCCTGTACTCCGCATCCCCGAGATCAGTAAGGATATTAATGTATATTTCAGAATCTGCGGTTATCCGGAGATCGTAACCGTTGTGCCTTTCGCGGCGGTCCTGAGGTTTAGAACTGATCTCCATTTTAACAGTGCCTGAATTTTTCGATGTAATAAGGTTTTCAAGCCCGCCGTAAAATCCGCTTCCCTGCTCCCGTCCGGAAAAACGCGAAGGATCTGAACCGTCAGAAACTTTATTGTCGAGCAGATTTCTATAATATTTTGTTATTTCACCCACCCATTCGGCGCTTTTAAGCCGTCCTTCAATCTTGAGAGCTGCTACACCGGCTTTTTCAAGATCTGTCAGATCATTAGAAAGATTAAGATCCTTCATTGAAAAATAGGGTTTGAAATCTCCGCTGAGTTCTTTTTCAAACCTAAATCTGCAAGGCGCCTGGCAGCTGCCCCTGTTCGCGGATTTCCCCCCGAACCAGCTCGACATCAGGCATTTTCCTGAAAATGAAAAGCACATCGAACCCTGAACAAAAACTTCCGTTTTCGGATAAAAAGGCTCACTCAGAGCTTTGATTTCATCAAGATTCAGTTCACGGGCGAGAACCACCCTTGACGCTCCAAGCTTTTCCGCCATGAACATACCGGCAGTGTTCGAAATTCCGAACTGCGTGCTTAAATGAAATTCGAAAGGAGAGAAATATTTGTCTATCAGATAAATAAGAGCAATATCTTTTACGATAATTGCATCAGCTTTAATTTCATTCAGAAAGGATAGAATTTTGGAAGCATTTTCAAGCTCGGACGATTTTAGGTCGGTATTTAAAGTAATATAGACTTTGACATTTTTAGCATGCGCAAATGAAATTATTCCGGAAATTTCTTCGAATGAAAAATTTCTTGCCGGTTTACGCGCGTTAAAAAGGTTCAACCCAAGATAAACGGCTTCAGCACCGCCATTAACGGCGGCATAAAAAGATTCACTGTTGCCCGCAGGCGACATTAATTCCATGACAGTACGTTTATTAAATTATTACTTTTTCGGTATCACTTTATATTTGAACAGAAGCTGATTCTTTTCAACAGTGTCGCCTTTTTTTACGAACACTTCATCGATCTTTACATCGTCGTTCAAAGTAATTTCGTTTATCATTTTCATTGCCTCGAACGATATAAGTTTTTCAAAGGCTTTAACTTTTTTCTTTTTCTTGATGTAAACTTTGATTATCTGACCCGGGAGAAATGCCCTCATTTCAACATCTTTCAGCCTTGGAACATAATTTTTTGCGGTCAGATATTTGTTCGTAAAATTCGTGTGATATTCCTCCCCGTCCAGAGTCACAATATCGTTCTCAGTATAGATTAGCTCTTCTTCAAGAATTTCATCTTTTCCGTCATCTTTTTCAGCGGAAGTCTCTGCAGCCGGATTATTTTTATCGTCAATATTATCTTTATCATCTTTGTTCGACATATCAGCCTTCATCATTTAATTAATTGATATGGGAAAAAGATCAAAGCGGAATAGAATCGTGCTTGTGAAGCTTTTTCAGTTTTTCCTTGTGTTTAGCAAGCTCAAGAGATGCGATGATCCTTTCTCTTGTTTCATCTGGAGTTATTACGGCATCGACGTAAGCTTTTGAGGCCGCATTGTACGGATTTGAATATTTTTCCTTATATTCCTCAACTTTAGCTTTTTTCATCTCATCCGGATTTTTTGCTTCAGCTATCTCTTTTGCGAAGATTATATTGCAGGCACCCTCGGCTCCCATTACGGCTATCTCTGCGGTCGGCCATGCGTAGACAAAATCTGTCCTCAGATGTTTTGAGGCCATTGCGATATATCCACCGCCGTAAGCTTTTCTTACAATAATAGTAACGGTAGGAACAGTAGCCTCTGAATAAGCGAAAAGAAGTTTTGCGCCGTGTCTGATGACTCCGTAATGCTCCTGATCTATGCCCGGAAGGTAACCGGGAAGATCGACAAGGGTAATGATCGGAATTCCGAAAGAATCGCAGAACCTGACGAATCTCGCTGCTTTATCGCTGGAATCAACATCAAGAACTCCGGCAAGATATTTAGGATTGTTGGCCACAATACCCACCGGCTTTCCGTCCATGCGCGCGAACCCTACTGTAATATTCGGTGCGAAAAGCTGCTGAACTTCAAGGAACTGCGAATCATCTACCAGAAGTTCAATAATGTCCTTCATATCGTACGAGAACTTAACTTCTTTAGGAAGTATCTTTTGAATGCTTTTTTTGCTTTTGGGCGGTCTCGGCCTGGTTTCAGGAAGAGGCTTATCCCAAGATGAAGGAAGATAGCTGAGGAGGTCTTTTATCTGTTCCAGGGTCTGTTTTTCAGAAGTTCCGAAAAAGTGCGCGTTCCCTGTAATTTCGTTATGTACCCTTGCACCTCCAAGGCTTTCGGGATCTATCTTTTCATTTAACACGGATTCGATCACTTTCGGTCCTGTAATGAACATCTGAGAAAGTTTATCGACCATGAAAACGAAATCCGTTATGGCAGGAGAGTATACCGCTCCGCCTGCGCAGGGACCCATTATAACTGATATCTGCGGTATCTTGCCGCTGTTTATTGTATTTCTATAAAATATTTCTCCGTAGCCTGCAAGAGAGTCAACGCCTTCCTGGATCCTCGCACCTCCTGAATCGTTAATTCCGATTATAGGCATACCCATATTCGAAGCTATATCCATTACTTTGGTAATTTTAGCGGCATGCATTTTTCCAAGCGAACCGCCGGCTACAGTAAAATCCTGAGCGAATATGCAGACGGGACGTCCGTCAATCTTGCCGAATCCGGTAACTACGCCGTCTCCTGCGAGTTTTTGTTTATCCAGCCCGAAATCCCTGGCCTGATGTTCAACAAAAAGGTCAATTTCATTAAAAGTATTTTTATCAAGAAGATATTCAATTCTCTCCCTTGCGGTCATAAGACCTTTTTCTTTCCTTTTGATTATCTTGTCTTCTCCGCCGCCCTTTTCAAGATGTCTCATTTTCGCAACTAGAAGCTTTACTTTTTCAAGCATTAATTCCTCCGTCTCAATTTAAACAATACCGGTTAACGGCAGTATAATTTAAACTATAAAAACAGCAAATGCAATTTAATATTTCTGTCAAAAAATTGCTTGACAATGAAAACGTGAATAACTATATTTGCGCTGTTTTGCGGGTATGGTGGAACTGGCAGACACGCCAGACTTAGGATCTGGTGCCTTACGGTGTGGGGGTTCAAATCCCTCTATCCGCATTCAAGGAGCGCTTTGTGCGCTCCTTTTCATTTTATATAAAAAAGATTGTTAAAATTTCTCTTGACCGATATATAGACTATATATATATTTGTGACAAAATGCGTGGTATTGTGAAAAAAAGTAACAATACTATAAAAGAAATAAAACATGCGAGGAAAAAATGTACAAACTAAAAGAATTCATGGCGGAACTAGAGAGAAAAAACCCGGCTCAACCCGAATTCATTCAGGCTGCAAAAGAGGTTGTCGAATCAGTTATTGACATGGTCAACGAAAACCCGCGTTATCTGAAAGCCAAAATACTCGACAGGATCACAGAACCGGACAGAGTGTTCATGTTCAAAGTAGAGTGGGAAGACGATAAGGGCGAGGTTCAGGTCAACAAAGGCTACAGAGTTCAGTTCAACAACGCTATCGGCCCGTATAAAGGCGGTTTAAGATTCCATCCGAGCGTAACTCTCGGCGGACTGAAATTCCTCGGATTCGAGCAGATGTTCAAGAACAGTCTTACAACTCTTCCCATGGGCGGAGGTAAAGGCGGTTCCGATTTCAATCCTAAAGGCAAATCAGACAATGAAGTATTAAGATTCTGCCGTTCGTTCATGACAGAACTTCAGAAATATATCGGACCGGAAACTGACGTTCCCGCAGGAGACATTGGTGTCGGCGGAAGAGAAATCGGTTTCATGTACGGCCAGTACAAAAGGTTAAGAGATGAGAACACAGGCGTTTTAACAGGTAAAGGTCTTAACTGGGGCGGATCGCTGATCAGACCCGAAGCAACAGGATTCGGATCGGTATACTATGCTGACGAAATGCTCAAATACAAAAAAGATAAAATGAAAGGTAAAACAATAGCATGTTCAGGTTTCGGCAACGTAACCTGGGGTACTGTAATAAAAGCCACTGAACTTGGTGGTACGGTAGTTACGATCTCCGGACCTGACGGGTATATTTACGACAAGGATGGAGTTAACACACAGGCAAAATTCGATTACCTGCTTGAGTTAAGAGCATCGAATAACGACGTTGTTGCTCCTTACGCTAAGAAATTCCCGGGCGCAAAATTCTTCGCAGGCAAAAAACCATGGGAAGTAAAATGCGATATGGCTTTCCCGTGCGCAATTCAGAACGAGCTGAACCTCGACGATGCGAAAAAGCTGGTTAAAAACGGATGTAAATATGTAGTTGAAACATCTAATATGGGCTGTACTGCAGACGCGGTCGAATATTTCATACACGAGCAGATCGCTTTCGCACCCGGTAAAGCAGCTAATGCCGGCGGAGTAGCTACTTCAGGACTTGAAATGAGCCAGAACTCTATGAAATTAGCATGGTCTAAAGAAGAAGTTGATGCCAAGCTTAAAACTATCATGAAAAATATTCATGACGCAGGCGTTAAATACGGAAAAGACAAAAAAGGTTTTGTAAACTATGTAAAAGGATCCAACATCGCCGGCTTCAAAAAAGTAGCGGATGCAATGATCGACCTCGGTTACTAGGATCGGATTTTATCACATACAAAAGAAAAAGGCTCAAAACTGAGCCTTTTTCTATTTGCAGAAACCGATAATTTCAAATATATTTCGTATTTTAATAAAGAAGGAGTTGCGGCTATGGATAAAAACTCAAAAAAGTTCCTCTTAGAACTTCTTAATACTCCGTCGCCTTCGGGCTACGAGAATGACATTCAGAGAAAATGGATGTCATATGTTAAAAATTTCGCCGACAGAGTTGAAACTGACATAGGCGGTAACGCGATCGCGATCTTAAATCCCGGCGCGAAGATGAAAGTACTTCTTGCTGGTCACTGCGACGAGATAGGTTTTATAATCAACAGAATAGACGATAACGGCTTCATTTATTTTGGGCCTGTGGGCGGGATCAGCCATAAAATCGCTTCCGGTCTGAAAGTTGAAATTCTCGGCGAAAAAGAAAAGATAAAAGGAGTTATAGGAGTAAACGCAGAACATCACGGCGGTCTTAAAGAAAAATTTGAATATGAAGACCTTTATATTGACTGCGGCTTCAAAGACAGGAAAGAAGCTTTAAAAAAAGTCAGGACCGGAGATTTCGCGGTCTATTATACTGAACCGATGGAACTCTTTAACGGTAAAATTTCATCAAAAGGGCTTGACGACAAAACGGGCTGCTTTATTGTTGCCGAAGTCATAAAAAAGCTTTCGGGTAAAAAGTTTAACGCAGGAGTATATTCCGTCAGCACGACAAGCGAAGAGATAGGACTTCAGGGAGCGTATTTCGCGGCGGCGGGAATAGAACCGTCAATGGCCATTGTCTGCGATGTTACTTTTGCGACTGATTATCCTGGAGTCAATACTTCAAAGTACGGCGAATATAAGATAGGCGGCGGACCTGTTCTGGCTAAAGGGTCACCGATAAACAAAAAGATCAACAGCCTACTTTTTAAGGCCGCTGAAGAAATAAAATGTGATGTTCAGATAGAGCTTACTCCGAAGATCACCGGTACAGATGCCGACAGAATCAGATTTACGAACAGGGGGGTTCCGGTCGCATTAGTTTCTCTCCCTCTCAGATATATGCATTCTCCGGTTGAAACTGCAAGCTACAGCGATATAGAAAAAACCATAGACCTGATCTGCCGGTTCATTCTTTCACTGACCGGAAAAGAGAATTTTAAACCGCTGGAATAATTTTATGGAAGAAGCAAGCATAAGAATAGACAAATGGCTTAAAGTCGCCAGGTTCTATAAGCAGAGAGAACTGGCAGCTGAAGCGGTCGAGAGCGGCAAAGTAAGAGTGAACGGTGAAAGAGTCAAACCGGCAAAGCTTATTAAAACGGGTGATGAACTGACTGTCAAACACGATAACAGTTATCTGAAGTTCATAGTAAAAAAGATAACGGACAAATCCGTGTCAAAAGAAGATGCCAGAGGATTATACGAGGCAGTGAATAAACCCGAACCTCCGAAAGAAATGAACGAGCTGATGAAGATAATCGAAGAGCAGGACAGGCAGAATCAGGAAGAAATGAAGCATAAGGGGAGACCTACAAAGAAAGACAGAAGGATCCTGAATAAGTATAAGTATATGACTAATGATTAAAATACGAAACCTGAAATATATAGAGAAAAAAAGCGGATTTTCAGTTGAATGCATGAACCTTAACGCCGAATCCGGAAAACGTCTCGGGATCTATGGCGGATCAGCTTCGGGAAAGACTCTGTTTACCCAAATTCTTTCAGGCATTATTAAAAATTATTCAGGCTCGATCGAAATAGGAATCACCGAACTGAGGAACACATACAGAAAGAAAATAGGTTACGTGCCTTTCGACAACATTCTTTACCGGGAATTAACCGTAAAAGAGATGTCGCTTCTGCTTCTGGATCAGTACAAAGTTCCGGAACCGGAATTAAAGATCAAATCCGAATGGTTCTCGAATTATTTTGACATGAGCGATATGTGGTCTAAGAAAATATTTTCATTGACTTCTGGACAGCTGCAGACAGTGAAGTTCTTTACCGGGCTGATCCATTCACCGTCTCTTTTCATTATTGACGAGCCGTTCAACGGAATGGGCGATGATGATGTGTTCAGAATTAATAAACTTCTGAGGGATCTTGCCGGTATCGATGTGTCTGTCATAGCTGCATCTTCTCATAAAGGCTATCTTGAGAATATAACTGATGTTCAGGCTGTAATTTCAAAAGGGAAAATTGAATAAATGAGCCTGAAAGTTCTGAAGAAAGATATAAAACTGATTTTTTGCAGCAGAAGTGCCGTGTATGCAGTTATTGCGATCTTTATTCTAGAGATCTTTTTGATCGCTTATCTTGGCAAAGATACAGTTATTCCGGGAAAAAGCAGGATCTCCTCGCATTTCACTTATATGCAGAGCTTTATGCTAGTATCGTATTTTCCCGTTATCACTTCGATAATACTCGTTCTCTCTTTTTCTCTTCCGAAAGAAAAGAATAATTTTACGCTCGCGAAACTTTTACCATTCGGAGAGAGCGTTTTTGTAAGAAGCAAAGCTTACTCAGCATCAATATTAGCAATTGTCACGGCAGTTCCTTTCCTTTTTTCCGCAGTTTATTTCTGCGGGCTCGACTCATTTTACGATATGAGCTTTTTAGCAGCTACGGCTTTTTACATGATCTTTACGATACCGGCCCTTTCATTTTTTTCTGTTTCATTCGCAGTCAATTTCTTTGATCCGGAAAATGACTTTCAGCCGGACGTTAAAAGAATTACAGGACTGATGTTCTTTGTATCATTATTCGTCCTAATATCATTTATGGGATATTCGAGGATGCTTGGATTTTATTACAGCTTTTCAGCAGGATTTACTCGGGAATATCCCAACAGGGAGAGCTTTGTGCTTATCATTTCAGCGTTCGTATTCTTACTGATGACACGTTACCTTCTTAACAGAACGGAAAAAAGGCTGGTCGGTAATAATTTGAACAATGTATGAAAATTAAAGTATATTATAAGTTTAAATCAGATTAATAAAAGAAGTGTGAGTGTTTTTTTGAATAGATCGGTCTTAATAATAATTTTTCTAACCGTTTTTATTTCTGCGTTACCGCAGCAGGTCAGGAAGAATGAACCGTTTCTGAAAGCTGAATCTGTCAGACAGAACGAGCTGAAAATTTTAGAAAGGCAGCTTTCGTACGTCAGCGATCTTGAAAAGAAAGGAAATTACGCTTCCGCATATAATTCGTATCTGCAGCTGTTGCGTAATTACGATAATGATTTCAGAGTGCTGTCGGGGTTCACCGAAGCCGCTATAAGGACCGGAAGGATCAAGGAGTGCGAGGTCAGGCTCAAAGAGGCCGCTGTCAAATATCCTTCAAAACCGGGATTTATCGATAAAAATGATGCCGAGAGAGTTTATCCGTTAATGATAAAAGCTCTTCTTGCGGAACTGTTCTTCAGAACAGAGAGGGACGATCAGGCATCTCTGATCATAGACGAGATCGACAGAGCCGAGGCCAGTAAAGATCTGATATCTTCAATAAAGGCATATATTTTTTTTAAATCCGCCCGCTACGAAAAAGCCGAAAAACTATATCTTTCACTAAGAAAAGAATCGAAGAGCAGCATCGCTTATTCAGAAGAGCTTTTTTACATATATCTTTCGACGGAAAGGATAACCAGAGCCGTATCGGAGCTGTTTAAAATGGCTGAGGTTAACGAAAGCTCTTCAGGAACAGATGATCAGCGGTCAATAAATCCGTCCGCAGAATTGTTCGCTCTTTTCGATGACCCTCAATATAAGGACAGCGTTCTCTCAGCTGCGGAAAAACAAAAGTTAACGCCCTCAAATTCAGAATTGTTATCAGAGCTGTATTTTAATCAGGGAAAGTATGAAAAAGCTCTTTCGGTGCTGGACCAAAAGGATAAGAGCGGGAGTAAAGAGCTGCTTCTTGCCGATTTCGCGGTGAGATTATACAGCGAAAAAAAATATGCCGAGGCTGTCTCATTCTTTGAAAGAGCGGCAGGTCTTTCAGGCGACAGAACCGATGATTTTACTGAATTGTATATTAAGAGCCTGATTCTCTCGGGGAAAGCAGATGAGGCTGTAAAAGTTTTAAAGAAAAGCAGGCTCGAAGATAAAGACCTTCAGCTCGCTGAAATTTACCATAACAGCCTGGACAGTCTTGATAATGCCGATGCTCTTTATACCAAAGCACTTATATCACCGAATGAGAACCGTCAATACTGGAAAGACTACATAAAACTCAAGATCGCAAAAAAGGATTTTATTGTGGCGGAAGAGCTTCTGAAAAAGGTAACAGCAACGATCTCTAAAGACAAAAGGTACACAAACGAGCTGAACGACCTGAAATTTCTTGAAGCTGTTCTTGAGTTATTGAAAGGAGATCCTGACCAGTTTATAAAAAAATCAGACATGATGATCAGAGATCAGGTGATAACCGATCAGGACAATGATCTATTAAAAGCGGTTTCCGATGTAAAAGCTGTCAGGGATAAAAAGGACATTCTTGAACTTTATAAAAGTATGACCGCGCACAAGACCGATAGATCTTACAAGCTGTCTGATGCGGAATATGATATCGGGAAAGAAACTGATGACGCGGTTAAAACCGTCTATTATGAGACTCGTCTTTACATACTGACAGCAACTAATGATATTACTGAAACAGTAAAACTTATGAAAACTGTGATAGATTCAGGGCTTATAAATAATTATCTTGCTAAGATGTTCACCGATTACTGCAGATCGAAGGATTCCGATCCGGAATTAAATTCCGTACTGATGATTTTATTAAAAAGCGGGATCGGAGACGAGGTAAAAGCTGAGATCAGAGAAGTAATAAGGGAAAAACAGATATCTTGAAGATCACGGGTTTAAATATTTATCAGCTGATCTTTGCGGCGGTTCTCTTATTGTGCTCTTCGCTTTCTGCTCAAATGTTCTCTATAGCTGTTCCAGATACGATATCGAATCAGGCGGAAATATTCCCGAAATACAGAATTAATTTCCTTACAAAATTTAAAAGAGACTCGGTGCTTTTCGATATTGAAAATAAGACCGTAGCCGAAGAAGTCAGAATAGATTCATCATTCCAGTACGTAATTATTTATCAGAGGCTGTTCGACAACGATATCGCAAGATCGAGAATAATGAAGTTTTCGGATTTTATAGAGCAGAAAACCGCTTTCGAGGACCGTAACATCTGGCTCGGTTCAGTCGCCAATTATTTGGGAGTTGCGATGTCGTCAGCTCTTTACGACGGCGATGAGATCGCGCTTGACATACCTTTCAAGATAAAATCGAAAACTTTCCACAGGGTATTCGGAGGAAGCAATATCGGTCTTCGTGTTAAAGGATCTCTCTCGATAAGCATAATCGGGCAGAAAAGCTACACCGATCTTCCGAACATGGAAAACTCAAGTTTTGATTTTACACTGGATCAAACACAGAACATTTCGATCAGAGGTAAAGTAGGTTCAAAAGTAGAAGTCGACATAGCTCAAAATACCGAATCGTTCGATTTCGAGAATTCGCTGAAGATAACTTATACGGGCGAAAGCGACGAGATAATCCAGAAGCTTGAAGCCGGAAATATAGGTTTAAGCCTTCCGGGGACAAGATATGTCAGCTTCAGCGGCGTAAATAAAGGTTTGTTCGGGCTGAAAGCGGAAACAAAAGTCGGAAAGTTCAAATCGACATCGATAGCGTCTTTTGAGAAAGGGCAGAAAAATCAGATAGAGGTTAAAGGCGGCGTCAGAAAACAGGAAAAACTGAAGAACGCGAAAGATTATCTAAGATACAAATATTTTTTTATTGAACCTCTTTTTAAAGCCAATATGGCCACGGAAGAGAACTACTGGAGATTTATAGATCACAGAAGCCTTATATCAGCACCTTACAAGATCCAGAATCACACTCTGGAACTTTACGTAACAAGAAGGGAAACAGGAACTCAGGCACAGGCAGATATATATATCGACTATACTAAACTTCCAAATGATTCTATAGGGGATTACCAGAATTTGTATAAGAGCGATCTTTTCGTAAAACTTGTCGAAGAAGAATATTATGAGATCAATTACGAACTGGGTTATATAAGGCTGAAGTCTTTCTATCTTTCGAGCGGAGACATACTTGCCGTTAAGTATGTTAAACAGAGCCTGTCAGATCCTTCCGACATAATCGAGATCGGAAAAAGAGATAGTGAAACCAAACTTTCTTTACAGATCGTCGGTGAATACGGGCAGGACTGGAACATGCCCTGGACGGAGCTTGAATGGAAGAACGTTTATTCATTAGACGGAGTTGACATAAGCAGGGACGAGTTCAAACTGACGATCCAGAAAAACGCTGCCGGAGGGCTCAGAACGGAAGAGTATGATAAGTCCAATGTTCCAAAGCCTTATCTTTACTGGTATGAGGTCAACAACAAGGAAGTTAACGACGAAGTGGATCTGGGATTTCTGAATTCCGCAAACGGCGAGTTCTTTTTCCCGAACCAGACGCCTTTTATGCCTGATGACAACAGTATTATTTATACAGAAGGTCTAGTGGACACGCTTTTTACCGATCCTCAGATATATACCGATCCTTTCTATTCGGCATCGGAATTCGTACTTAAATTTGAGTTTTCGAGCAGGTCGAACACTTATGAGCTGGGATTCAACGTGCTCGAAGGCTCAGAGGTGGTCAGATCCGGAGCGACCACTTTGAAAAAGGACGCGGACTACATAATAAACTACAATTCAGGTCAGCTGACGATCATTAATGACAGATATCTTACAGCCGATATAGAGATACTTTACGAATCCGCATCGATCTTCCAGCTCGATCAGAAAATGCTTCTCGGGAACAGGATCGAATATACGATAAACAAAAATTCATATATTGGCGGAACGGTTCTTTATCTTTCTGAAGAAACGAACGAGGAAAAAGTCCATGTGGGGAATGAACCTAAAAGGAACCTTGTTCTAGACCTTAACGGACAGACATCTTTTAATGCGCCATATATAACATCCGCTATAGACTGGATGCCTCTTGTCGAGACCGACAAAGAGTCCAAGATATCTTTTGAGGGCGAGATCGCACAGATAATACCTGATCCGAATCCTCTGAATGCGGCTTACATAGACGATTTCGAGAACAGCAGGATAAAAAAATCCCTGGGAATAAATTACAGCGCATGGTCGGACGCATCATATCCTGACGATTACGCTCCTGCAGAATTCTACAGCCAGACCGGAGAAGCACTTTCTCTTGGCATTCCGACCAATTACTACTTAAAAGCTTATTCCGCGAAAGACGAACTGGCGTTCTACTGGTATAATCCTAAGGATGAAGATAAGCTCACAAAAGAGGAGATATATCTTGATGTTTCAGGCAATGAAAAGAACGATAAGGTCAATACTCTCAACGTTACATTTAAACCTACTACGAAAAACGGTGCAGTCCAGGGAAGCCTGACAGATCCCGATGATACATGGGGCGGAATGATGAAATATCTCCATTCATCCTATCAGGACATGAGGGAGGTAAAATACATTGAATTTCTTGCATCTACTAATAAAGATATTATTCTTAATATCGATATTGGGGATTTGAACGAAGATGTTATACCTAACGGCCAGCTGAACTCGGAAGACATGATAATGAACGGCGTCCTTGATGTCGGGGACGACAACGAGGATATCGGTATCGATATGATGTCGGGAACTTTAGATTTTAATGCGCTTTATGAATATGACCCCGAATCTCCCAGAGATAAGGAAACTTATGAATTCTATTCTTTCGATGATCATCCGAAAGAGTCCGCTGATACACCCACGCCGGATTCTCAGATAGACGACTACTGGGATTATATAAAGACAGAGGGTAACGGTAAACTTGATTCGGAAGATCTTGACGGCGGGGGAAACCTTGATACTTCCATCAGGGCTTATAGATATACTGTTCAGCTCAAGTCAAACCCTGTTCCCGAAGAGAATTTCGTTATCAGTACAGAGTACAGTCCGGGCTCGAATTTCGCGCTTTACAGGATACCTATTGAGAAATTTACTTCATTCTTAAATAAAGAGCCTGACCTGTCGAAGATGAAATATCTTAAATTGTGGGTCAACAATTCCGCAGATACGGTTTTCGCCACGAAGATCAATTTCGTTACTCTCGATTTTGTAGGAAATGAATGGGCGGCAAAAGGCGCGAATAAAGGTAAGATCGAAGCCAAGACAATAAATAACGAGGATGACAAGGGAAGATATTATTCACCGCCGGGAGTAAAAAAACTGGACGATGACGGCTTTGAAGAACCGGAACAGTCACTCTCGCTGAACATTACTCTCGGACCTTATATGTCGCAGAATGAATATGAGAACGGCAGGCAGGCTTTAATCACAAAGGAGATAATAAAAGGCGAAAACTATCTTCAGTATGAAGAGATAAAGATGTTCATTCACGGCGGAACCGAGGCTGACGATCCTGACTGGGATGAAACAAGACCTTTGTATTTTATTTACAGGTTCGGAACGGACTCTGTGAATTACTACGAGTACAGATCGAAGCTGGTGAACGGCTGGAAGGATGAGCCGGTAAACAACCAGATGATAATCACTTTGAGCGAATTAACAAGCCTGAAAACCCTCAGATCCGATCAGAGTATGCCGACCGATTCTATCTTTTTAAAGCCGCATAATGACGAATATATTAAAAGATATATCGGAATAAGAGGGAATCCGACACTTCAGAGCGTAAAATATTTCTCCACAGGTGTTCTCGATTCAGCGGCTACTGAGCTTAATACAGAGATATGGATAAACGAATTAAGGCTTGCGAACGTTGTAAAAGATCCGGGCACGGCCATGAGGGCAAAAGGACGAATTGAATTTGCCGATCTGGCTTCAGTCGATGCCGAAATAACGAAGCAGGATCAGGAATTCCACAGAATAGAGGACAGCAGAGGGAACGGAGTTAATCAGACTAACTTAAGCGTTAACACATCAATGAACCTGGACAAATTCGCTCCGAAAAAGCTCGGATTAAGTTTTCCTGTCAGATACAGCTATGCGAATTCCAGCTCTTATACAAAATATCAGGGATCTACCGATATTTTAGTAGATGAGAACGATATCCCTGACTCCGTAAGAACAGAGAACACAAGGCATCAGTACGATTTCTCAATAAGAAAAACAACTAAATCGACAAATCCTTTTGTAAAGTATACTGCAGACAATCTTTCTTTCAGCGGCAACGCATCTTTTTCGGAAGGGTCGAACGCCAGCTACATCAGTCAGGAATCAGAAAGCTACAACTACAATCTCGCATACAGTCTCGGACTTCCGGAATCGTGGTTCAGCTTCAGCCCGTTCTTCTGGGGAAAGAACATCGCATTCTTCAAAAGCATAAGCGATGCGAAATTAAATTTCTTCCCGTCCAGCTATAATTTTTCGGTTCAGACCGGTCAGTCCGAGAACAGGTCTTTATCGAGAAGAAATAATTATACGGAAAGCAGGAGCTTTTTACTCACGCGGAACTTTTCTACAAGTCTGACACCGCTGCCTTTTATTAATTCGGGTTTTAATATGGTGCTGAAGTCGGATATGTACAAAAAAGCGGTCGAGAGAGACAGCGCGGGCGCTGATACTGTCGTCACAACTTACAACAGGGATATCGGTGATCTTTTCTCGCTTGAATTCGGCGAGCTGACAAATCTTGAATCGTCATTTAATAACACATTGAAGCTGAACGTTTCTAAATATATGAACAATGACTTTAACTTTAAAACATCTTATTCGTGGTCGGGTAATTTAAGCTCCAGAACCATATCAAATAACGTAAAGAACAGATATGATTCTAAAATGAACAGCCGTATAAAAACTAAAGAAATTATACAGAGCATACAAAAAGGCACTGAATTTTTATTTTCGAAAAAGACAGCTGTACAGCAGGAAAGCCAGGAATTACCGAGCGATAAGGATAAAATTAATCCGAACGATACTTTAAGAACTTCGGAAAAGAAAGATCCCGCTACTGCCGGCGGTACTACAAGACTGACTAGAAATTCAATTCCTTCAGGACAGGGCAACAGGAAATCGGTCATGGGCTTCTTTAAAGAAAACCTTTCTGATCTATCGCTTTCTTATACGCAGGGACGTGAAAATTCATTCAATGATATACCATCTCTTGATCAGGCTAATCCCGCTTTCATTTTCGGATTCGCCAACAGGCCTGAAGATTCCGAATTTACTTCTTCATCATGGAGCGGAAGCTGGGCTCTTAACGGATCGACAAAGCTCGGACTTACGAAAAATCTTAGTCTGGACGGAATCTCCTATCAGTTCTCACGGGCTTACAGAGACAACAACAACGAAGGTTTTACAGGTAACGATTCCGAAACGAAATTCATATGGCCCTGGGTGACTGACGAGGAGCATAAAAAAACGGGTGCTACAGTTTATCTGATACCCAACTATTCGATAGGCATATCAGGACTTCAGGAACTGCTCAAGGCTAAGGATCAGATAACATCAATAAGCATATCGCACGCAAAGACCGGCAGCGAAAGCTCACAATGGTATGTGGACGGAGCGACTCCGGGTCTTTATCTGACAGGAATACCCGATCTTTCCGGTTCTGATCTGAAGATCAGGTCAGTAGCTTACTCGTCTGGATTCAGCCCTCTCGCGGGATTCAAACTGGGATTAAAGAACGGATTCAATTTCAGCGCCAGCTACAATTATTCATTCGAAATGAAAGAGGCTTACACATATACTGATAATGAAAAATCTATTCAGTCGGGCGAAAAAAAATATACCCGCGAGCTCAGGGTTACGGCAGGATACAATCAGAAGGGGGGATTCAGCGTTCCGTTTAATTTCTGGCCTTTCAACGGTAAGCGTCTTGACAACGACATCAATTATAATCTGTCGATGTCTTTCAATTCTAATAACAGGCATATTTACGATATAGCTCTAAAAGAATACGAAAGTCTGGAAAAGGGAGTCAAATCATCTAATTTTACGATAACCCCTGATATTACATATAAAATATCTAGAAAGCTGAACGGAACCGCTTCATATTCATATAATTATAATGAGACAAAAAGCTACAACGCAAAAAGCGTAGTTAACACGAACCATAAATTCGAACTCAGAGCAGTTCTGACTATTTCAGGGAATTAAGGCGGTATGACAGATCTGTTTTCATACATAAATGAATCAGCGGATGAAGAGAAGAAAGAAGCTCAGGTAAAAAACAGCGAAGCTCCCTACTCCGTTCACGAAATCACTATTAAGATAAAGAACACTCTTGAAGCCGCATTTTCAGATATCTGGGTGGAGGGCGAGATATCGAATTACAAGAAGCACAGTTCGGGACATCATTATTTCAGTTTGAAGGATGATAAAGCCGTGATAAGCTGCGTTATGTGGCGAAGTACCGGAGATAAACTGGGTTTCGATCCCGAAAACGGCATAAGAGTGACGGTCTGCGGTTCGGTATCTGTATATGAAGGCGGAGGAAGGTATCAGATCGATGTAAAAAAAATGATAGTCTCCGGGATAGGCGATCTGCAGGCAAAATTCGAAGCGCTGAAAAAGAAACTCTATGAAGAAGGTCTTTTCGACCCTTCCAGAAAAAGAAAACTTCCGTATTATATAAGCAAAGTCGGAGTTGTAACGGCAGAAACCGGAGCCGCTTTTCAGGATATAATCAAAGTAGTAAGGGCAAGAGCGCCGTACCTGAACATTTATTTGTATAACGCAAGAGTTCAGGGAAAAAGTACGGAATCGGAGATCGTAGAAGGTATCGAATACTTTAACAGCCACAAAGATTTTGCCGACGTCATAATAATTGGAAGAGGCGGAGGATCATTAGAGGATCTCTGGACTTTTAATGAGGAGATCGTGGCAAGAGCAGTTTGCAATTCGGAACTGCCTGTTATTTCCGCTGTGGGTCACGAGATCGATTTCTCTATTTCGGATTTTACCGCAGACGTTAGAGCGGCTACTCCTTCTCAGGCCGCAGAGATAATAAGCATTAATGTCAGGGATGAATTGCAGTCGCTGGATCATTACGGCTCAAGGATAAAGAATCTGGCTGTTTCATATTTCGCATATCAGAAAGAGATCATTAAAGGGATCGAGTATTCTCATGCTTTCAGGATGCCGGAAGACATCATAAAGAACAATTATATTCTTATCGACGGGATAGAGGACGATCTTAAAGGATTCTATTCGGATTATCTCGAAGCCGAAAAGATCAGGATCGGAAATTATGAAAATGTTTTCAGGTCCCTCAATCCGGAATCGGTTATGAACAGAGGTTACGCCATAGTAAGAGATAAAATTACTTCGAAAATTATCACTTCATCAAAAAGTGTCGTTAACGGACGAAAGATTGAAATAAAATTCAGCGACGGAATTGTTGATTCAACAATAGATTAGCTTTGAGAGAAAGAATATTTCATAAAATACAATAAAAATTCTATTGACTTTTAATTTTCAAATAGTATATTTCAGCCCAAATAAAATTCCCTTAAAGGAGAGGAGATAAAATGAAAAAATTTGCAATGGTGTTAGTAGCTTTAAGCGCGCTGATCCTGATCGTTAACTGTGCGAAAAAAGAAGAAGTAGTAAAAGAAGTTACTCCCGTAGTTGAACAGGCAGCTCAGGAAGTTGTTGAGCAGGCAGATGCAGTTGTTGACAGTGCAGCGGCAGCTGTTGAAGAAGTAGTTCCGGCAGCAGCAGGCAACTAATTTACAGATAATCATCAAAATGATATTGCTGTAAGATTTTAAAAAGCAGGTTAAACGACCTGCTTTTTTGATTTTATTTAAGGCTTTTTCTTACAGCTGAATAGAACATGAACGATAAGCTGATGCGGCTCAACGCAGAATTAAAGAACAGGTATCCCAAAGGGGATACAAGAAGTCTGTAGTGAATGCGGTTCGCAAATTCGGGATGCTTTTTAATAAGATATTTTAAATTCGCGCCTGCGTTCTCGATCTGATATACCCACTCATCAACAGACTTGTCGTGGTAATGGATCAACGATCCTGTTTTTACGAACGAAATCCGTCCGCCGTTCTTTTCAATTCTAATACCGAGCTCGGGGTCTTCCCACCCGTAGCCGCTGAAATTCTCGTCGAACTTCCCGATATGATCAAAAAAATCCTTTTTTATGCTGCAGAATGCGGAAGTAAAATAATTGCTTTTAACTTCGGCGCTTATGTTGCTCTTATTAGCACCGCGAGTATTTAAAAACTCATTTAGGTTGGAAAAAGCACCGTCAGTTCTCACATTTATCACGTTGGAAAATACTGCCGAATTTCCATTTTCTAATTCTATAAGATGCTTTTCAAAGATATCGGCTTTTACTTCGATATCATCGTCTATGAAGAACAAAACCGGATAAACTGCGGCTGTCGCTCCCGCGTTCCTTGACTTCGAACGCCCAAGATTTACAGGATTATTGATGATCCTTATCCTTCTGTCGCCGAACGTCTGGATATTTCCGCCAGGGAAATCATTCACAATAATGATCTCGAATTCCCGCTTTATATTCAGTGACAGGATCGAATTTACTGTTCTGTTCAGGTTGTCAGGTCTGTTATATGTCGGAATTATTATCGAGAACACGATTTTTCCTTTTTAGCCTATAAAAAAATACTGTGACCGCCGTAAGAGTTATAAGTGAAACAGCCACCTTCCAGTCCCTGTGAGGAAGCCGGTATCTGAAGAATATATGGTGAGGTATGGAAACTATGCACATCATAAGTATGAACAGCCTCTGTTTTAAGCTGTAGAACCCGTGTTTTTCAAAAATGATCCCGAGAAGAAGAAAGAAAACGGGAAATGCCGGCACTATCAGCCTTTCTGTATCACCGGCCAGAAAGCAGCTTGCAACGTAAGTAGCCGTGAGAATCAGAAGATGGAAATTCTCCTTAAAGAATTTCCTGGACGTCTCAAAAAAAATCATTGGTATAAATGTAAGAGGTATGAACGTGTTTATTATCCTGTAGTAAGTAACAGGATCAAGAAGTTTTTGAGATTCGTCGAATCTGAGTTTTCCCAGAGAATAGATAATGCCTTTTCCTGCAGCTGATTCAGTAGTTATAAGTGAGCGCAGTAAAATAAGGATCACGACAGGAGCTAGTATAGAGAGCAGGAATGTAGCGGATCTCTTTTTATCCCTTTTTATAACAGCATAATAGAAAATTGCTGATGGAACAAGGAACAGAACCGTTTCTCTGTTCAGAACGCCGATACTTAAAATGATACTCAGGTTCAGGAAGCTGTTGCTTTTTAATGCGATAAGAAAGAGTAAGATAAGTATATACGTAAAAAGATCGTGAACATCGTAAAAGTCCCAGACAGCGAACCCGTAAGTATATCTTCCTGCGAGGAACAGAAGAGTAAGATAGAATGAAGTTTCATCTTTCAAACCGTATGCTTTAAGGAACCGGAAAAATATCAGAGGCAGCAGAAGTGAAAGAATTACTGTAATGATATAGAAATTCGTATCTACACCGAAAGGCATCAGCCCGGCGGTATACGGCAATAATATCCTGTAGCCGAAATTCCTCGAAACAGTATCGTCCAGACCGGGAGCAGCTTCAGCCATAAGCCGATAGTTCTTTATGTCCGGAATGGAGTCGAAAGGTGCGTCTGCAATATCAATTCTGCCGTAAAAAACGATCATGATAGAAGCGGACATCAGTATTAAAAGATAAATTTTATTCATCGGCAGAATATAAGAATAATTGTAATTAAGGTAAATAAAAATCAGAAATAAAAATTGTTTCAATCCGGGACTTTAGAGCTTATATTTAGAATGTAAAGTATATAAGGGAACGCGGAATTATGAAAGTGAACACAAATCCAGTCAGAGGCATGAAAGATTTTCTGCCTGATGAAGCGGAGCTCAGAGAGAAAGTTAAAAGAATTATAATAGATACCTATACTTCATTCGGATACAGAAAGATCGAAACTCCCGCGCTTGAGCATCTCGAACTTCTTACAGGCGGGGACGGAGGCGAGAACGAAAAGCTGATATTCAAGGTTTTAAAACGGGGAGAGAAGCTGGATCTGGCTTCAGTTAAAGATGAAAAGGATCTTTCAGAGGAGGGCTTAAGGTTCGACCTGACCGTTCCGCTTACAAGGATCTATGCCAACAATCAGGGAAATATTCCGCTTCCTTTCAAAGTGATCCAGACCGATTATGTATTCAGGGCGGAAAGACCTCAAAAGGGGCGCTACAGGCAGTTCATGCAGTGCGACATCGATACAATAGGAGAAAAAGATTATACGGCGGAGATCGATCTTCTGATAGCTTCTTCGCAAGCGCTTTTAAACCTGGGTTTCAAAGATTTTACGATACATATAAACGACAGAAAAATCCTTCATATGATGGCTGGTAAATGGGGTTTTGGAGAAAAGGATCACGACAACGTTTTTATTACGCTTGATAAACTCGACAAAATTGGCGTGAACGGGGTTTCGGAAGAACTTAAAAGCAAGGACTTCAACAGCGGTGCAATTAGCGCGATGATAAATGATGTTACGCAGTTCGAGGCAGCAGAATTCAACCATCTATATTTAAATGAAGAAGTCAAAAAGGTAATAGAAGCTGTAAGCCTCGTAGCTGACGGCAGATACAGGATCAAATTCGCTCCGACGCTTGTCAGAGGTATGGGTTATTATACAGGCATGATCTATGAGATCAAGATCGACGGTTACCCGGGTTCGGTCAGCGGGGGCGGAAGATACGATAAAATGATAGGGAAGAGGCTCGGTACCGATGTCGCTGCCTGCGGATTCTCGATTGGATTCGAGAGAATCGTGGATATTATGATGGAAAAAAGATCAGGTGAAAAAAGCGGAGAGAAGAAGATCGCGATCATTTTCGATCCTGAAGTTCATGACGCGAAGAAAGTATATTCGGAAGCTGAAAGCCAGAAGATAATTAATAAGTGCATTGTTTCAGTTGCAAGGAAAGAAAAGAAGTTCGGCAGACAGCTCAAAAAACTTTATGATCAGGGTTTTACGCATTATGGAGAATTTAGCGATAATTTCTCACCTTTTACAATAAAGGAGCTTAAAAATGAAGAATAGGATCGTTATACTGGGTGTAGGAGGGGTCGGAACTGTAATCGGCGCTGCTCTCGCAGAAAAATATTACGGGCAGACGACGCTCATCGGGAGAAAGGATCACGTCAAGGCGATCAATAAGGACGGATGCACGATAACAGGATGCGTAAATAAAAATGTGAAAGCTCATGCGGAAGAATCCGCTGTCAACAGTCTCGAAAATACTCTTCTTATCGTTTCGGTAAAAATAACCGGCCTCGAAAATTCTCTTTTAAACATAAAACATCTCATCAGGGAATCAACAACGCTTCTGCTTGTACAAAACGGATACGGGGTAAAGGACATAGCCCGGAAGACTCTTTCAGGGATCCTTCCGTCAGAAAACGTATATCAGGCTGTTGTTACTTTCGGAGCAGTACTAACTGCACCGGGAAATATTGAACTATTCCCCGGCGGTCTAAAAGCCGAGAAGGCATTCGGAGACTCTGAGTACGGAAGGATATTCGAGAGCACATTCCTTCAATGCAGGATAACGAAAAGCCTGGACAAATCCATTTGGAAAAAGCTGATAATAAATTCGATAGTAAATCCGCTGTCAGTCATTTTCAGGGCTAAAAATAAAATCATTGCCGACGATCTTCAGAACGGATTAAAGGAATCTCTTTTGAGGGAAGGCAGGGCAGTAGCGAAGTCGGAAGGTTACAGTATTTCGCTTTCGGTCGCAGATGTTAATTCTTTTATCAGGTCTGATAACAGAACTTCTATGCTTCAGGATTATTTTAAAAAACGGCCGAATGAGATAGATTTTATTAACGGTGAGATCATCAGGATCGGAGAGAAGAATGGTGTTAGCGTTCAGACGAACAAATTAATATACGGGATTGTAAAAGACATCGAAAAGATCAGACTTGAAGGAAAAGAGGAAGCCGGCATTTAGAGGAAATTATTGAATTTCACTGATATTCTAATATTGTTTTCAACAGGTCTCACAGCAGGATTCCTTAGCGGTTATCTTGGCATAGGCGGCGGAGTGATAGCAGTTCCCGTTCTCGTTTATTATCTTGACGGAACGGTCGGATCGTGCGATCTTTTTCTTACCGCATCAACTATTTCGTTAGGCGTAGTATTCGCGGCATCATCGAACGCCTCATACAAGCATTTTAGGGAAGGTAATTATTATAAAAAAGCAATACTCCCGATAGTTCTCGGATCTGTGATGGGACCTATACCGGGCAATTATATCTGCGGGATTATATGTGACAGGAACAGAATGTTCTTTTTCTCACTTGTACTTTCGATTCTTGCCATAAGGATCTTCTTTCTTGACCGTGAAACAGACGATGAAGGCAATTTGAAGAAACAGCCCAATTTTAATTTTTTCCTGCTTTTCCTTTCAGGTCTGTTCATGGGCACAATATCAGCCATGACGGGAATTGGGGGCGGATCAGTTCTTGTTCCGGTATTAGCGGTAATTTTGAATTTCGATCTTAAAAAAGCTGTCGGGATTGCCGCTATAGTAATGGTATTTAATTCTCTAGCATCCCTCGGAGGCAGATACTTCATAGGCGCATTCGATCATATCCCGTTCTCGATGTTCTTAACCATTTTTCTTCTTATATCATTAGGCACATTATTTACTGCTCAGCTTGGAGCCAGGCTCAATATCAAAAGTAAAGACGATACTTTTAAAAAGATCGCCGGGATCGTATATTTTATGGTAGCATTACAAATGTATATTAAAGCTTATTAGGCGGCGTTTTGACAGATAATAAAGACAGAAGCCGGATCAGAAAAAATATAATTCAGATATTTACCGGCACATTTCTGTCCAGAATTTTCGGATTCGTCCGCGAAATGGTGGTAGGATGGTTCTTCGGGACTTCAAGGGTTGCAGACGCTTTTTCATTTGCGCTTATGTTCCCCAATCTGTTCAGGCAGATACTTGGCGAAGATATGGTCGAAAGGGCGTTCATGCCGCCTTTCAAAACAATATATGACAAAGGTGAAAAGGAAAGGTCGTGGAAATTTCTTTCAGTAGTCTTCAACTGGTTCTTTTTCGCGCTTCTGGCAGTAATGACGCTGCTTTACCTTATTACTCCGCTGATATTCATGGTTCTCAAAGCATTCGAGTTCAAAGGCGATTTCGATTATGATCTTTCACTCGAGCTTATATTGATAATGATGCCTTTTATGGTATTCATTGGGCTCGCGGCATTCGTCGGCAGCCTGTTGAATTTTTTTGAAAGGAACTGGATATTCGGATTCGCGCCTATAATGCTCAGCGTGGGAGTTATAGCGGGGATAGTATGGTTCGAACCTTACATCGGAGGCTATTCCATTGCGGTCGGATATCTTGTCGGAGCTTTTCTTCAATTCATTGTGCATATCCCTTTCCTGATATCAAAAGATTTCAAAGATGAAGCAAAAGTAAAATACAGTTATGCTTTTAAAGACAGTACGAATGATTACGGCATAATCAAGAGAGAAACGAAAATAATCGGGCTGAATGCCGTGTTCAATAAGAGCGCCGAATTCATAGACAGGCTTGTCGCCACAATGCTTCACACGGGAGCCACATCGTCTCTATTTTACGCGCAAAGACTCTTTCAGCTTCCCGGAGCTATAATCGGACTATCAATAACACGCGGCTTGAACCCGCTTTTAAACAAGATCAAGACGGAGAATGACAGGCAAAAATTCAGCGATCTTTATTTTAAAGGTTGCAGGCTGTATTTTCTCGTACTCGTTCCGGTAACAGTGATCTGTATCGGCGCATCTGACGAAATTATAAAGATCGTATATCAGAGAGGAGCGTTCAATTCTGAATCCGCCAGGTTGACATCACAGGCTTTTATAATGTACTCGCTCGGGCTGATTCCTCTGAGTTATTCCGGGTACTATATGAGAGTTCTGTCTCTTGTTCATAAAAACATTCATTCGCTTAAAGTATCGGTAGCTAGCGCAATAATAAATGTAGTTCTATCATATATACTAGCCGTATTCACTCCGATGGGACATTCCGGTATCGCTTTCGCAACTTCGGTGTCTCTTTTATATAATATGATAATGCTGCATAAATACATCGGAAAGGAAATGTCAGGTCTTATTGACACAGATAGGACCTTTTTCATGAAAAAAGACAACCTCGTCCAGATAATTATCGGCGTGCTGCTGACGGGAGTCTTTTTGACCAAAGCCATTTATGCAGATATAACTCAAAATCCGTATATTCTACTTACTATTAAAACTGTCATTACCGGTATCGTGTTCGGTGTTTTATTTCTCGTCTCAAAAAACAAATAATAATTCTTATTGTTTTTTTTATTTTATTTCGGTAATATAATACATGTAAATATTTAGCCAAAGTGAGGTGGGATCATGAGTAGAACCATTACAGTAAGTCTGTTAACATTAGTTTTTATTCTCCAATGCGCTGCGCTTAATCCGGTAATGAAAGATTCCGGATCAAAGACAGTTGCGAACAGGGAGAACCGCGTGCATGTTGCCGGGCAATTCTGGCTTAACGTAACGAATAACGGATTTTTCGGCAATCCGCTGAAATTTGATGACCCCTGTACAGGTCAGACTGCAGTTTCAGGCAATATGCCGGGAGGCAGTAATGAGCAGTACCTGTTCGCTGCCGGACTGATGTTCGGCGGATATCTGGAAAACGATTCAGTTGATATAAAGATCCCTGCGAAAGTGTTCGGAGATCCTCTTGTAACGACAGCCTATGAAGGGTGGACCGGTTTTAGCGGAACAGAGGATATGCCGAAAGAACTATGGCCTAGAGATTTTTACGATGATCCGGAAGGAACTTCAAAGGGGAAGATAATTGAAACATCAGATACATACGGAAAAACGAACTGCCTGATGCAGGATGTCTATGATCCCGCAGCGACAGCCGACGAACAGTTCACTACATGGTATTCGGATAAATATTCTAATATATACGATACAGGTATAGATTTTGACGAAATGTTGCATAAACCTCTCGGAATTGAGGTTAAACAGAAAACTTACGCATGGAATAATCCTTATGCCGAAAATCTTATAATAGCCGATTTTACGATCTTCAACAGAAATGCTGACGAAAAGGATATTTACAATTTTTTCGCCGGAATGTACACCGATCTCGATGTCGGTATAATAAACGGGGAATGGACGTACTGCCATGCTGACGATATAGGCGGATTCGTTCACAAATGGGATAAATTCATCGATCCCGCCACTGGAGAGAACAGAACGGTCGATCTTGATCTTGCATGGACAGCGGATAATGACGGAAGATGTTATAACGGTCAGGAATATTACTCAGCAACAATGGAACCTCCGACAGGATATCCGTTAAACGGTGCGACCGGGGTGGCGGCTTTAAAAGTTTTGAAAAATCCAGATCCGTCGATGAAGTATTCTTATAATCTATATGTAGCGAACTCTGAAGACGAGAGCTGGGACTGGGGGCCGAGGTGGAAGGACAACCTTCATTCGGACTGGAAGTATGATCTTAATATGCAGCAGAAAGGATATGACGACTACAATCAGGACGGACTGCATGTAGACGGCATAGACGGAGCATACCCGCTCTGGGGTGGCAGAACGGAAGGAAGGCCTTTGGGCGATAAGGGCAGATATATGGTGATGTCGAACGGCGAAGCGGATTACAGCCCGTTGGACATAAGGCAGGTTTATTTAGGAACATATCAAGATCCCGATTATCTTATTGGCACAGGCTACGATCAGGCTGAAAAATGGAGAAAGTGGGTAGTTGCGGGAGGTACTGAATTCCCTGACGGGACGATCCAGGCTCTGAACGATCATGCGAACGGAATTGACGTCAAATACATTCTGTCTTTCGGCCCTCTCGGAGAGAATACAAATATAAATGTAGCTGTTGATACGAATTCAGACGGCATACCTGAAAGTTATATTACTAAAGAAGCGTGGAAATTCGCTTACGGGGATTCGATAAGATTCACTTTTGCGTTCATAACCGGCAGGAACTTCAATACTTCTCTCGATCAGGACCCGAATTATGCCGATGATTCGATCGTTGATATGGAAGACGGCCTTGACGCGTCGTTATATGAACAGGGCTGGTATGACGCTTTTTCAAGCGCTGCCTGGGCTGAAAGATTATATGATACCCCCCTGTACGATACTCCCGTAACAAAGAACGGTGTCACTAAAGGTGACGGCTGGTGCGGGGAAGACGTCGGAAAAGACGGGCTTTTCGCCCAATACGGATCGAACGGCGTATGCTGGTGGTTCGGCGAAGACTATATCCTTCCTGATGAAGGAGAATGCGACAATGAGCTGACCCAGTTCACTTCTCCAAAGCCTGATATCTACGGATGGACAGCTGAAAATGAGGATAAGCTTCTTCCGTTCGGGCATCAGACGGAAACGGCTATGTACGGTGAAATGATAAAATATACTAAAGACGACGGCATCGTACCCGTAAATTCGATGGTAAGATACGGATTCGGCAACGGAAAAGTAGATCAGGGAGACGGCGTTCCGGATTTCAAAGGCCCGTCAGCTCCTCCGCCTCCTGTTTTTACAGTCGAAAAAAACACTGACGAAGTTATTTTAAAATGGTCTTCGCACTTTAAGAACAGCGAAGGTGAATATATCAGAACCGGGCCTGAGCATAACACAGACAGATTTTCTTTTCTGAACGATTTTGAGGGCTACAGGATAATGATATCGAGAGAAGGGAGCGGCGGAAGTTTCTTGCCGGTCTTTACAGCTGATAAAATCGATTATTCCTATCAGAATATCGCAGATCCGGATGATTATTTTAAAATCCCGGTAGATCAGCAGCGATACAACACTCTCGTCGCAAATGACTCGACCGTGATCACCTCAGAAGGAAAGATCTGGCAACTTGTTCCGTTCCTGAACAATAATTCAATGTATGAGGACCATGTGATCAGCGGTCAGTACAAATACGAAGTCGATAAGGATGTCAGCCAGATCGAAACTGCCGGCGAAGTAAGGAATTACACGTTCACATTAAATAAAAGCATTTTCGAAGCGAGGGATCTTGTAGCCGTAACGGCAGGAGATTTCGGCGATCCAAAATACGGCGTGATCCCGCAGTTCTCCGATCCTGTTTTAAATGCAATAATGTTGTCGAATGTTGTCAAAGCTCCGTCTAAAGATCCGAAGATCGTGCCTAATCCTGTCAAAGCCGACAGATTATATACCGCTGAAGAATGGGGAAATGTGATAGATCCTTCATACTGGAAGGAAGACAAACTGATGGCCGTGTTCACTAACATACCCGAGAACTGCGTAATAAGAATATTTACGCTTGCAGGGGACCTTGTAAAAACGATCGGGCACAACGGAAGCGATGCCGATGCGGAGCATAAGTACAAGCAGGTATGGTATCTCAACAATGAGAACGGTGATACTGTCTCTTCGGGGATGTATTTATTCTCTGTTCAGGATGCAGATGATAAAAAAGACGACTATGTCGGCAAATTCACGGTCATAAGGTAAGGTGAAGAAAATGAAGATGATAACTACAATAATATCTGTTTTAGTTATAATATCCTGCTCAACTGATTATGAAGGCTCCGCGCCTGAAAATGCTTCACCTTCGATCTCGATCTCCGATGCAGGCACGAACATCGTCAGTTCTTTTACAAGGGTCGGCTGGTTCGGCATAGTCGGAAATGAGACGGACATGACTTATCATTACTGCGTAACGACAGATACTTCAATAACCGCCCAAACAGCATTATCAAGTCTGGCGGCAGAGAAGTGGATCAGCACGAAAAAATTATATGCGGATATTTCATTCCCGATGGCTGCTTTCAACAGCGATAAAATGAACTACATTGATTCTGTTTATACAGCACCGGACAGCACAGTTATTAAATTAAGGGCGGGACTTTCAAAGATCTTCGTTTATGCCGTGAATTCTGCAGGAACAAGATCGCCTGTAGCCGGAAAACTTTTTATGCGGATGAATAAAAAGCCGGTAATAAAGAAACTCGAGTCGGAAGTACTTGAATTTTTAAGTGTAGAATCAGTCAAAGTGATCGAAGACAGCAGGATCATACTGCCGGAATCGAACCCGAATTCGATACCTTTAGATTTTAGCTGGTGGGGAACGGATGAAAATATTAACGCGAAGCTTGAATTCAAGTGGGTGCTCTGGGAGAACGAAGGATCAGACAGCGTTCTTGTCGATCAATCCGGCTGGGGAGATTTCTGCAAAGCCGAATTATGCGACGAGATATTTTATAACGATCCTGAAGGAAATTATACTTTTACGGTATTCGTAAGGGACGATGCGCTTGATCCCGGAGAGACAGGTTTCTCTGTAAAATTCTCGGTATTCACGCCATCTTTCGATAAAGGAATACTTTTTATAAACGATACGGATCCTGCATTGCATACAAGCACGCTATCTAAATATTATGAAGGGAATCCCGACGGAGCCCTTGTAACGGAATTTTACAGGTCATTATTAAACACAGCAGGCTACAGCGAAACTTCAGGCGATCTTTTAAAGAAATATAAAATGACTGAATTCTCTGTTCAGACTGAAATCGTCAGTTTCGATACAACGTTCGCATTGATCGGCAACGATACGATAATAACATCGATCGACACATTGACCGCATGTTCCTATACTCCTTCCATTCAGGAGCTGATTCAATACAGGCTTTTAGTTATCGCTTCTGATGACAGAAGCAACGAGAAAGGGGTCGATTATAACGCAACAACCGAGAATCCCGGTTATATAAAGTTTTTGAGTCAGTACATGAATGCCGGCGGAAAGATATTCATAGCCGGACACTGCGGGCTTATGAGAAAACAGCCGTATATACTTGAAGTGAATGACTACAAAGAACCGACGAGAGTGATCTTTGATGCCGTATCTTCGACTTTGACTAGTTTATCCGATGTAACAAAGAATTTCTTCCATGATTACTTCGGAATTTACGCAATGACCTTCCCGGAAACGAAAACATGGTTCAGTCAGTCTGTCTGGAACATAGGAGTCCAGGGCCAGAACGTAACTCCGGCTGATTATTACCTGCAGGACAACTACGATTTTATAGGTGTGACACCATACGACCATATAGCTGATGCAGATATAAAGGAATTAAAGATCGACAGCGCAAAAGTTAATGACTGCTGGACCAATTACTCCACGAATCTCGGACCCTTTAACGTTTTAATGACATTTCAATTAAAAGACAACGGTTCGGTGCTGACAGGGATACCTGTTATTGAGGCTTTCAAAGGCGAAGGAGTATATAAATACAGGTCTGTTTACGATCTGCCGCGTGATCAGGGAAGAGAGAATGTGGTTTTCGAGTATGCAGGCACAGATACTTTATATCATTCTCTAAAATATACCGATCCCGTACTGACCGACGGGGATAACTCAGGATTCATAACCGGAAAAACAGGCGCGACAGCTACGAGGTATATTGCGGACGGAGACAAGTACCGGACAGCTTTCTTCGCTTTTCCGTTGTATTTTATGACTAATGCAGAGGGAGAAGTAAATAATATGTTCAAGGCCATGATCGACTGGTTCGATCTAGAAAACGATCCGCTGGCCAAACAAAGGTAGTATACAAAAAAGGCACTTCAAACGAAGTGCCTTTTATTTCGATAGGACAAATGTCACTATTTGGTCAATACCATTTTTTGAGTCATAGTTTTACCATCAGCTACCAGAGTATAATAATACACTCCTGAATTCAGACAGCTTCCGTCGAATTCAACTGAATGGTTGCCAGCATTCATAACTCCGTTAGTCAGTTCAGCTACAACCTGTCCGTTAACATTGTAAACACTGAGTTTAACTTCTGATGTATTAGCTAGATCAAACCTGATCTGCGTGACAGGATTGAACGGGTTCGGGTAGTTCTGGTAGAGTTTTACTCCCGAAGGAACAGTAGCTTCAGCTACATCCGAAGGATTAGTGTTGCTTCTGCTTCCGTTAAGTTTATCCTGTAGATAGTTCAATGCAGACTCATCTAATTTATTACCTGATTTGCTGTTTGAATTTTTCAGCATATTCGCTATCGCTATATCTATGTCGCAAAGAATAATTTCTTCTTCTGTATCAGCTTCAAGTTTCATTTCCTCAGATAATGCTATTGCAGAATCATAATTCTTAGCTTTAATATGCGAAGATACTTTGAGTTCTTTAAAGAATTTTTTATTTGAGTCCTCATTTTCTATTTTGCTGTCATATACTGCTAGCAGAAGATCAAAGCTGTAATTTGACTGCTGATAATTCTCAGGCAGTTTTGCGTACGCGACCAGAGCTTCAGAGCTTTCGGGATATTTATCAATTATTTTCTCATACTCTTTTATTGCTTTATCGTAGTTGCCGTCAAGCTCGCATACGAACGCTTTACCTAAAAGTTTCTGCGCGTTTTCATTTCCTGACAGATTTGCATTCACAGGAGCTGTGCCATATGGAGCACTGTGGTAATTTGAATAGTCAATGTAATAAGGCAGTGATAGTGCGAAGAACGAATCGTTCACAGCTCCGTAACCCCAGAAGTTTTCCGGTGCGTATATTTGCTGCATTCTTACCGGTTCGCCTTCAGGAATTAACCCTAAAGTTCTTATGCAGGGCACCTGATTAGCGTCGCTGTATATATTGTTCCAGCCTTTAGCCAGATAAATATTGCTGTTGGAAACCATATAGATCTGAGAAGCTTTCGATATCATATACGGCGGAGGCACATAGTCGATCCCGTTATTATGAAGCGTATTATTAAGCTCAGCATTATCAATACCCAATTCATCTCCGCTTTTTATCGTACCGCCTATCTGGAGCGGATTTACCATAGACATATAGGTGTTGTTTCCTGCCACATACAGCCCGTTCATGTAACAATCGCTTATAGTATTCTGTACAAGAGTAGGCGAACAAGACATTACGTTTATTCCTT
>ENA-UPTA01000095-UPTA01000095.1-activated-sludge-metagenome-genome-assembly--contig:-NODE-95-length-89739-cov-18.669473_pt1 | contig 89739 bp, 70 predicted proteins | sample MGYA00238184_ERZ773361 | MGnify/ENA primary metagenome ERZ773361 (study PRJEB29100, sample SAMN05720205) | activated sludge metagenome | isolation source: anaerobic digester from wastewater...
ATCGGCCATTTCTGACCACCAGGATTGCTTTTCCTGTTCCAGGGGATCAACCGGTGTATAGAGTGACAGGCCCAGGTAGGAAATCCCTCCGTCGGGTACCCAATCTATGCGAAGTGGATAGGCCACCCCGGCTTCCATATCAATTTGAAATTTGTAACTATTTGGATTCCAGGCTGTACGCCAACGCTCCCCGACAACTTCCTCTCCGTTAAAAAACACCCGGGTATAACCGGCATAGTAAAGTAAAAAATGGTGTATTCCGCTTTCCTTTGCCCCAACCGTCCCTTCCCAGGTAATGCGGGCATTATGGAAAGGAATCCCTTCCGGGAAATTTTTCACCTTGTCCAGATCTGTATAATCGATGACCGGTTCCCTCCTGCGCAGGTATTCCGTTTTTCCGTCGCTACTGGCATAGACAGCCGTTAGGGCTCCTTCCTGTCCGTCAGCATCCATAAGATCCAACACGTCCAATTGCCGGTAATCTTCAGGATTTCCGAACCGCGATAGCGAGTTATTGTCCCACAGCAGGCCGTAGTGCTTGTTTGATAAAATAAATGGAACAGAAACTTTTGTGTTGTATTGGTATAAGGTTTCGTTTTTGCCCTTGTAGTTGAATTCGTCTGACTGATGCTGGCCAAGACCGTAAAAGGCTTCGTTTTCAGGTGATTCAAAAACCTGCCTGATGGTATACCCTTTGTCCCCGTCCACTTCCACAGGCTCGAATGATTTTCCGCCCCCCTTGTTTTCCTGCAGGATCACATGGCCCTCCAAATCCATGAAAATCATTTCACCGGTAATTTTATCCACGCTTGCCTGCAGGGATTCAGTCTTTACAATGACCCTTTGTTCTTCCTCCACACATTCAAATGGTACCGGAGGCGTCTCCCCCGCAACCCTCATCAGGCTGGGCCGGGCAGAGAACCGCTCTCCTTCAGGTACAGCCGAAATGCGGAAAATCTGACCGTTCACAGGCTGGATCATGACTTTTGACTTGTCAGACAGGGTGACCGTCACACTATTATTGTCAACATTCAGGCTGCCGGTACAGGACAATAATAAAAGTCCCGCCAATAGGACAAAAAACCATTTTTTCATATCTTTGATTCTGTTAATTTTACGTAATCCAAAGATAGGTGTTTATGAAAACTTACACAATTCTTCTGCTCTGTTGCCTGCTTTTTTTAGAGTGCAAAAACGAAACAGGGAGCGATGATGCGGCCATGCGCAACATGACTTCCATGGAATTATCAAAGCTCATGGGCATTGGATGGAACCTGGGCAATACCCTGGAGGCAACAGGAGGAGAGACTTCCTGGGGTAATCCAAAGGTTACGGCAGACCTGATCAGAGCAGTAAAGGAAGCGGGATTCAAATCGGTACGTATCCCCGTATCCTGGGCTGTCCATGTAACAGACCAGAGCACCTGCAAGATTGACAATGCCTGGATGCAGCGCGTAGGACAAGTGGTCAATTATGTCCTGGACCAGGACATGTTTGCCATCATCAATATCCACTGGGACAACGGATGGATGAACGATCCCAGGGAAAGCAGCCGGCAACAGATCAACGCCAGGTTCAATACGATCTGGACCCAGATTGCCACATATTTCAAAGATTACGACGACCGGCTCCTTTTTGCCGGATCCAACGAAGTCCATATGGAAGGTGACTGGTCTTCCAGCCCGCCGGCTGAATATTTGTCTGTGCAAAACTCTTTCAATCAGACTTTCGTGGATGCCGTAAGGAAAACGGGAGGACGTAACCTTAAACGGCACCTGGTCATACAGAGTTATCTTACCAATATTGACCTGGCATACAAATCACTCATCATTCCACAGGACCCCACGCCCGGCAGACTCATGGTGGAGGTGCATTACTACGATCCGTACGAATTTGCATTGAAGGAGGATGAACCGTATGATTTCCGCTGGGGTTCAGTATCCACCGGGCCCGTTACAGCCTGGGGTCAGGAAGACTGGGTGGAATCGTCTTTTGGAAAAATGAAGAAATTCACTGACCGTGGCCTCCCCATTATCCTGGGTGAATACGGGGCACTTTACCGTCTGCAGCTGACCGGAGATGAATTGACGGAACATAAAAAAAGCCGTTCCTACTACCTTGAATATATCACAGAGGCTGCAATCCGGCACGGTATGGTCCCGTTTTACTGGGATAACGGGGCTCCTGACTTTGTTCTGATCAGCCGTTCGTCCAACCAGGTAGTTCATCCGGATGCGCTACAGGCGATCATGAAATCGCGTCTGTAAATCCCTTGTCTTCCAACAGGAATTCTTCGCCTGCCGATGCCGCGGCAACAGCCAGGCGGTCACATTGCTCATTCTGAGGGTGACCGGCATGACCTTTAACCCAGACAAAACGCACTTTGTGTTTTGAAGCGACTTCCAGGTAACGCTTCCAGAGGTCAACATTCTTTTTTTTACGAAAATCCCTGGCAATCCAGTTTTGAAGCCAGCCTTCCTCAACAGCCCTTACAACATAGGCCGAGTCTGAATAGATACAGACTTCTGTTCCTGGCTTTTTCAACGCTTCCAGGCCGGCAATGACGGCCATCAGTTCCATCCTGTTGTTGGTGGTCAGGCGGTATCCGGCAGAGATTTCTTTATAATGACGGCCGCTTTGCAAAATAACCCCGTATCCTCCGGGTCCGGGATTTCCCAGGGCAGATCCATCGGTAAAAATATCAACCCTCATGCATGCCCTCTGTTATGGCCTGGTTCCTGCGCCGCGTCCTGTAAATGTCACAAGCCATAAAGATCGCCGCAAGCATGGATTCGGCAGAAGCCTTGTCCTCACCGGCCAGGCGGTAAGCTGTCCCGTGGTCCGGGGATGTCCTGATGACAGGCAGTCCGGCCGTGAAATTGACCCCCTGGCTGAAAGACAACGCTTTAAAGGGAATCAGTCCCTGATCATGATACATGGCAAGAACGGCGTCAAATTTTCTGTACCCTGCGTTGGCAAAGAAACCGTCGGCCGGATAAGGGCCGAAGGCCAGTATCCCTGACTGATTGACCTCTTCTATGGCCGGTAAAATGATTTCTTCCTCTTCCGTTCCAATAATTCCCCCGTCTCCGGCGTGTGGATTCAACCCCAGAACGGCTATCCTGGGCTGGATGACCGTAAAGTCTTTTTTCAGGGTATTATCCATCAGCCGTATCTTCTGCACAATCTTCTCTTTTGTGAGTTCAGCAGGAACCCGGCTCAACGGAACATGCCCGGTCACAACGCCTACCCTCAGGCCATAGCTGCAGAGCATCATCAAAGGACTGGCTATTCCGAAGGCATTGCCCAGGTACTCGGTGTGGCCGGGAAAAACAAATCCCTCCCGGTTCATGCCTTGCTTGTTAAAGGGAGCCGTCACCAGTACCTGTATCTTCCCGCTGCGCAGATCCTCAACGGCCCTTTCGAGTGATTGCATGGCTGCCTGAGCTCCTTCCCGGGTCATTTTTCCCGGCTCGGCCATAAACTGATCCGAAACGCAGGGAATCAGGTTCACCATTTTGTAATGAAGGTCAGAAGCCGATTGGGTTATATGGACATTGAAATTCTCCACCCCGGCGCTTAATTTCTTGTAAAATCCCAGCAAACGGGAAGAACCGTAAATCACGGGGGTGCATAGTTCGTTGATGCGGGAATCGGCCAGGGCCTTAATCAGCACTTCGTATCCTATGCCGTTTGTGTCACCCTGCGTAATCCCTACAATTATTTTTTTATGCATAATGTGTTAATTTTTGTCAATGATCTCCCTTCCAAAAGGCGTCAGCGCCAGGGATACCATCTTGAAGTGTTGTTTTCCGAAAGGAATTCCCACTATGGTTATACACAACAATGCCCCCAGGAAAAGATGGCTCAGTGCGATCCAGATACCCCCAAGGAAAATCCATATTATATTCAAAACCGTGCTCAGGCAGCCTGTTCCCGGCTCCACGGACCTGGTGGTTTTTCCGAACGGCAAGAGTGCAAAAGCCGCTAATTTAAAGCTTTGAACCCCGAATGGGATCCCTATGATGGTTATACACATCAAAATGCCTGAAATGACGTATTCCAGGGCAATGATAAATCCTCCAAACAGAAGCCAGAGTATGTTTCCCAGTATGCTCATACCGCAAATATACGTAAGATATCGTTATATTTGCATGGCTATGACTTCTGTATGGGAGACGAACATACAATTTCTTCAGGGTGTAGGTCCCGTGCGGGCCAGGGAGCTTGAAAAAGGGCTGAAAATAAAAACAGTAGGCGACCTGATCCGTCATTATCCATTCCGCTACATAGACAGGACGCACTTTTACGCTGTGCGTGAAATTGACCCCAATCTGGCATTCATTCAGATACGGGGCCAGGTAAGGGATATGAAAATCATAGGAGCCGGCTCCCGCAAGCAGAGAATGGTAGTTCTTTTTGCAGATCCCACAGGCAGTGTGGACCTGGTTTTTTTCAAGGGGATCCGCTGGATAAAGGATAAGATCAAACTGAACACAGAGTATATCGTCTTTGGAAAGCCCTCCTTGTTCAACGGAAGAATCAACCTGGTCCATCCCGAAATAGACCTGCCCGACGATCAGAGCCTGCGGGGCAGCGCCGGGCTTCAGGCAGTGTATTCTTCCACAGAGTTGCTCCGGAACAAGGGTTTCACCCAAAAAGTCTTTTCCCGTCTCATAGCCCGGGCCCTAACCCTTATTGAAGGCCACGTGGTGGAAACGCTCACTCCGGACTTGCTCAGGGAGCTTAAGCTGATGCCCCTGTCCCTGGCTCTGGAAGAGATCCATTTCCCCAAAAATCTTAAAAACCTGCAAGCCGCACAAACAAGGCTGAAATTCGAAGAATTATTTTTTATTCAACTCGGCCTGCTCAAACAACGTTCTGTCCGGCTCAGGTCCGGGGACGGCCTGCGGTTTTCCACGGTAGGCCAGGCGTTCAGTAATTGTTACAACATGCTTCCCTTTGAGCTTACAGGGGCGCAAAAAAGGGTGATCAAAGAAATCAGGGCCGATCTGGGGAGCGGACGACAGATGAACCGCCTGCTGCAGGGAGATGTGGGCAGCGGTAAAACACTGGTTGCCCTGCTGAGCGCCCTGATTGCAGCAGATAACGGCTACCAGGCCTGCATGATGGCCCCTACAGAAATCCTGGCCAACCAGCACTACCATACCGTTTCCCGGTTCCTCCGGGGCCAGGATATTAAAGCGGGACTGCTCACCGGTTCCACCAAAGCCTCTGAACGCAAGGTCCTGCATGAATCGTTGCAGGACGGATCTATGCACCTGTTGATTGGCACCCATGCTCTGATAGAAGATACGGTTTCCTTTAAAAAGCTTGGTTTTGTGGTCATAGACGAACAACACCGCTTTGGGGTGGAGCAGCGTGCCCGGCTGTGGGAAAAAACGGAAGGTTCACCGCCCCATATCCTGGTGATGACCGCCACACCAATTCCCAGGACACTGGCCATGACCCTGTACGGAGACCTGGATGTATCGGTCATAGATGAGCTGCCTCCCGGAAGGCAGCCGGTACAAACCATCCATTATCCCTCTTCACGCAGGGGAACAGTATACTCCTTCCTGAAAAAACAAATCAAAGAGGGCCGGCAGGTTTACATTGTCTATCCATTGATCCGTGAGTCTGAAAAAATGGACTATGAAAACCTGGAAACAGGTTACCGCGACATCACCATGGCATTCCCTGCCCCCCTTTATTCTGTTGCCGTGGTTCATGGTCAGCAAAAACCGGAAGACAAGGCTTTTGACATGAATATGTTTGTCAAGGGGCATGCCCAGATACTGATTGCCACCTCTGTCATAGAAGTGGGGGTAGATGTACCCAACGCCACGGTGATGGTTATAGAAAGCGCGGAGCGGTTTGGTTTGTCGCAGCTTCATCAGTTACGCGGACGCGTTGGCCGTGGTGCAGAAAAATCATATTGTATCCTGATGACCGGCAATGCCCTGAGCAAAGAGGCCAGGCAGCGCCTGAAGCTGATGTGCGAAAGCAACAATGGTTTTGAGATTGCCGAGGCAGATATGCGCCTGCGCGGGCCGGGCGATTTGGAAGGCACCGCACAGAGTGGTATGGCCTTTGACCTGCATATAGCCAGCCTGGCCAGGGACGGACAAATCCTTGAATGGGCAAGAATGGAGGCACAGAAAATTCTGGACAACGATCCGCTCCTTGAATTGGAAAAAAATAAAATACTGAGGCTGCAGCTTGAAATCCTCGGAAACAGGCAGGCCGATTTCAGCAAGATCTCCTGAATGGTGGTCCTGTCCGGTTAAAAAGGATCTACCTGGTTCCGTGTTCTGAGCATCATGGAATCGTAAAGCTTACCCTGGTCATCAAATGTAAACCGCCTTAATGTATCCCTGTATTTGAGCTTTGGATCTGAATAGTCCACCAGGAAAACACGTTGCCGGGAAGTGACAGTCAGGGATACCAAGTATTTGCCCTGTGAATCGGTATAAGCCGTATCTGCTTCCATTTTGCCGCTATAAGTCCTGTTCATGATCACCCGGATACCTTCCAGGGGCTTGTTGACAATATTTTTGACATCCCCTTCCACGGTATAGGTGTACGTTTCCTCCCGCTGCTCTACGCATGAGGCTGTGAGCAGCATGAGAGCTGTCACAAGCAATATACTTTTATAGGACATTGAGTACCTGTTCTTTAATTTTTTCAAGTTCGTCTTTCATCATCACAACGTATTGCTGCATTCCTGCATGAGCTGCCTTGGAACCCAGCGTATTGATCTCTCTTCCCATTTCCTGTGCAATGAAGTTTAGTTTCCTGCCTGCGTATTCTTCCTGGTCCATTGTCTGCCGGAAATAGGTGCAATGCTGGCTTAAGCGCACACATTCTTCACTGATATCTGTCTTCTCAAGGTAATAGATCAACTCCTGCTCCAGCCGGTTCTGATCTATCGATACATCTTCGCCCAATCCTGATAATTTGTCATCCAGCCGTTTTCTTATCGACTCCATCCTTCCGGGGTCCAGTGTTTCTACAATATGCAGGTAATTTTCAATATTTTCTAAATGGGACAACAGGTCCTGTCCCAGCCTCTCCCCTTCCCGGCACCTGAATTCATCCAGATTGTCTGCCGCCTGATAAATGCACGCTTCAAGGATTTTCCATTCCCCGGCATCCATTTCTTTCTTCTGCACTTCCCTCACCTCTGGCATCCTGAGCAGGGCAGCGGCCAGTTCCGTGGGGTTGACTTCCTGAGCAATTTCTTTGAAAATGTCCTGCAATTCTTTATAATACTGCCTGATAAGTTCTACATTAAATGTTTTTCCCAATTCAACCACTTCCTGGTCAACCCCTATGAACATATCTATATTGCCGCGTTGTAATTTGTTTATCAGGTTTTTACGTAAATCGTGCTCGTATTCTCTGGGTATATGGGATGTTTTAAAACCGATATCGGCCGTTTTCCCGTTCACAGAACGAATCTCGACGGTATACTTCTGTCCGGAAAATGAAACTTCAGCTTTTCCGTAACCGGTCATTGAACGAATCATTTGAATCTAATTTTCAGCAAATATACATTATTATGATTATTTTTGCCCAACAAAATCATCCCGGCATATGAATGCAGAAAATACACAGACGACATCGGAACGTTCCCTCAATTTTATTGAAGAAATCATACAGGAGGACCTGGCCCGTGGCAAGCACCAGTCCATCATTACCAGATTCCCCCCCGAACCCAACGGATACCTGCATATAGGCCATGCCAAGAGTATTTGCCTGAATTTTGGACTGGCCCGGAAATTCGGAGGTAAGACCAATCTTCGTTTTGACGATACCAACCCCACAAAGGAAGATACAGAATACGTCGATTCCATCAAGGAAGACATAAACTGGCTGGGATTTGAATGGGCCAATGAGTTTTATGCCTCGGACTATTTTGAACAATTGTACCAGTGGGCACATGGGCTGATCCGCAAAGGCCTGGCCTATGTGGATGATCAGTCGCAGGAAGAGATCCGCCTGAACCGCGGTACGGTGACTACCCCGGGAAAAGACAGTCCTTGGAGAAACCGCAGCATTGAAGAAAATGCAGATTTGTTTACCCGGATGAGGGCCGGGGAGTTTCCAGATGGAAGCCGGGTCCTGCGTGCCAAAATTGATATGAGCCATCCCAACATGCTCATGAGGGATCCCCTGATGTACAGGATCATTCACGAAGAACATCACCGTACCGGCAATAACTGGTGCATTTACCCCATGTATGACTATGCCCACGGACAATGTGATTCCATAGAGCATATCACCCACTCTGTGTGCACCCTTGAATTTGATGTACACCGGCCGCTATATGACTGGTTCATAGAGCAGCTCGACATATTCCCTTCCCGCCAGTATGAATTTGCACGGTTAAACATAACCCATACGGTAATGAGCAAGCGGAAACTCCTTGAGCTGGTGCAGACCGGCCTTGTCAATGGTTGGGACGATCCCAGGATGCCCACCATTTGCGGGCTCAGGCGCCGGGGGTACACCCCGTCATCAATCCGCCTGTTTTCAGAAAAGGTGGGCGTTGCCAAAAGGGATAATGTCATAGACATTTCCCTTATGGAATGGTGCATACGGGATGAATTGAATAAAACGGCACCCCGTCATATGGCGGTACTGGATCCACTTAAGGTGATCATAACCAATTACCCTGAAGATAGGGAAGAGTACATGAAAGCCCCCCTCAACCCTGAAGACCCCTCGGCCGGGGAACGGCTGATTCCCTTCTCCCGTGAGATCTATATAGAGCGGGATGATTTTATGGAAGATCCGCCTAAGAAATATTTCCGTCTGATGCCCGGGGGAGAAGTCAGGCTCAAATACGGTTACATCATAAAATGTGAAAAGGTGGTGAAGGACAACAACGGCCAAATTCTGGAACTGCACTGCTCGCTGGATCCCGGTACAAAACCGGGTACAGGAACCTGGCGCAGTGTAAAGGGGACCATACACTGGCTTTCGGCCAGGCATGCCATTGCCGGAGAAGTCCGCCTTTTTGACCGGCTGTTTACAGAAGCCTACATGGGGTCCATACCCGGGGACAGGGATTACAGGGATTATCTGAATCCCGATTCCCTAAAAACAGTGCAGGCGTACATTGACAACACGGCTGCCCTTCTTGCTAATCAAGCGGTCAGCGGTCAGGACCATACGCGTATCCGTTTTCAGTTTGAACGGTTGGGTTATTTTGTTCCTGATTACGAATCAACGCCGGAAAGGCCCGTGTTCAACAGGATCTGTACTCTGAAAGACTCCTTTGGCAAAAAACTGAACCAGCCTTAGACGTCAATTTTTTCGTTATTGTCATCCAGCCACCTGGCCTGCGTTACGGCAAGTTCAGGGGCTACCCTGACATTGAGACGGCATCCGTATTTTCTGGACCATTTTTTGGCTCTTGACACGAATCCCTTGGTCAGATAAGCTTCCACAAAGGGGTGCACTTCCAGGATAACGTTTTTAAGTTTCTTTTCGTTGGCAAAGAAAGCCAGCTGGTTTTCAATATTTTCTGTAAACAACAGGCTGGGTGCGATTTTTCCCGTTCCATTGCAGCTGGGACATTTTTCACTGGTATTGATCTCCATGGCCGGCCTTACCCGCTGGCGCGTAATCTGCATAAGCCCAAACTTTGTCAGGGGCAGGATGCTGTGTTTTGCCCTGTCCGTGGCCATAAGCTCCTGCATTCTTTTGTAAAGTTTCTGACGGTGATCAGCGGTATCCATATCTATAAAATCGACCACAATGATGCCGCCCAGGTCCCTGAGCCTGAGTTGTCGCGCAAGCTCCTCGGCCACTATCATATTCACTTCAAAGGCGTTGTCTTCCTGACCGGTTGCGATTTTTGAGCGGATCCCGCTGTTCACGTCAACCACGTGCAAGGCCTCTGTATGTTCTATGATGATATAGATGCCCTGCCTGAGGGGAACCACCCGCCCGAAAGAGCTCCTTATCTGGCGGTTTATGTCAAAAGCATCGAATATCAGATCCTTGCCTTTGTAAAGCTTTACGATTTTCTCCTTTTCCGGGGCTATGGTGGAAATATAGGAACAGATTTCTTCAAATACCGTGTTATCGTTGACATGTATACTGGTAAAGGTGTCGTTTAGCAGGTCGCGGATTACGGTCGTAATGCGGCTGTTTTCTGTCAATAAGCGTGAGGGGACTTTCCCCTTGCGCATAACAGACCAGGATTCTTCCCATTTATGGATCAGCGAGTTGAGCTCGATGTCCAGGACTGCTGCCCTTTTTCCTTCGGCAGCTGTCCTTACTATAAGACCGTAATTGGGAGGTAGAATGCTCTGAACCAGCCTTTCCAGCCTGCCCCGCTCTTCTTTGAGGCTGATTTTTGAAGAGAGATTTACCTTTTCAGAAAACGGCAATAATACCATATTTCTTCCGGCTATGGATATGTCGGAGGTCAGGCGCGAACCTTTTGTAGAAATGGGTTCCTTGACAATTTGAACGAGTATGGCCTGCCCTACCTTCAATATCTCCGAAATCTTCCCTTCCTTGGGCAGTACCGAACCCAGTTTAAGGCTGGAATAGATCTCGGCGGGAGGGTTTTTCCTTGTAATTACCTGTTGGGTAAAATAATTGACTGCAGAAAAGGCATATCCTAAATCCAGATAGTGAATAAAAGCATCCTTGTCGTGGCCAATGTCTACAAAAGCGGCATTCAGGGCAGGCATGATCTTCTTGACCTTACCCAGATACAAATCGCCCACCGAGAAATGATTGTCGCTTGTCTCTTCCCTGTGCAATTCCACTAGTCTCTTGTTCTCCAGCAAGGCTATGGAAACTTCAGAAGAGGTAACATCAATAATTAAATCTTTCTCCATTCTGTGGCAAAAGTAAGAAACCTAAAGAGTCTTTTAGAAAAAGTTGCTTTAGGTTTCCCGGTTCATCAGACATTATGGCTTATTTCTTTTTATGACGATTCTTGCGCAAACGTTTTTTCCGTTTGTGCGTAGCCATTTTATGCCTTTTTCTTTTTTTTCCGCTTGGCATATTGAAATTATTTAACGCTGTTTTTTACTTTATCCATGAAAATTTTAGCCGGCTTAAAAGCAGGTATGTAATGTTCAGGAATAACTAAAGTGGTGTTCTTCGAAATATTGCGAGCTGTTTTTTTAGCGCGTTTTTTCAGGATAAAGCTTCCGAAACCGCGAAGATATACATTATTATTCTGTATCAAAGAGCTTTTTACGTTATCCATAAAACTTTCAACAACTTTCTGTACAACGATTTTCTCCAGGCCGGTCGATTTGGCAATTTCATTTACGATATCTGCTTTAGTCATAATACGAAAAATTTAAGAGTTATTTAAATAGATTGCATTTCCAAATGGACTGCAAAAGTAACATTTTATTCTTAATATCAAGACGTTTCAGTTAAAAAAACAAAAAAAAGGTCTTTATATCTATCTTTGCACCATGGATTTCACAAGTCTCCTCCTTGACTGGTATAACGTCAACCAGCGGGATCTTCCTTGGAAAAAAAACAAAGACCCCTATACTATATGGGTATCTGAAGTGATCCTGCAGCAAACCCGGGTTGAGCAGGGAACACATTATTTCAAAAGGTTTCTGGAAGCCTTTCCCACTATTGTCCATCTTGCACAGGCCCGGGAAGATGATGTGCTGAAATTGTGGCAGGGACTGGGTTACTATTCCCGGGCACGAAATATGCATAAAGCCGCAAAAAGGTTGATGGAAGAATATAACGGAACGTTTCCGGCAGATGTTACATTATTAAGAAGTCTTGATGGCATAGGTGACTACACTGCTGCTGCCGTTGCTTCTTTTGCCTTCGGACTGCCGGTTGCGGCCCTTGACGGTAACGGATACAGAATTCTGGCAAGGTATTTTGGCATAGATCTGAAGGTGGGGACAAGCCGGGCAAAGAAGTTCTTTTCCGGACTGGCAGAATCGTTGCTTCCCACACACGACAGCGCTTCCTTCAATCAGGCCATGATGGACTTCGGATCTCTTGTCTGCACTCCGCGTCCTGCCTGCTCTGTGTGTCCTCTGGCTAAAACGTGTATTGCCTGTCAAAAGGGACTGACAGATAAATTACCCTTCAAACAGGAAAAGAATGTATCAAGGATAAGGCATTTCAATTACCTGGACATAGAATTTGGGAAATCAACCTTCTTAAGACAAAGGACCGGCAAAGACATCTGGAAAGGTCTCTATGAATTTCCCCTGATAGAAACCCCTCAGAAATCGGGGTTCCAGGAACTAGAGCAGACAGAGGAATTTGTCAGATTGCTAGGCTCTTCAGCCTGTACGATGGTTGGCTCTGTTGAAGTAAGTCCTCATAAACTGACACACCAGATTATATATCCGGTTTTCTTTAAAATCAGGCTCTTTGACTCTGCTCCCGGACTTGATAAAGAGTATATTCAGATTGACCGGCAGGATATGCACAGGTATGCAATATCCAGACTGACAGAAAAATATCTGGATTTTTTACCTAATTTTGCCGGCCTATGAAATCCAGCCTGTTTCTTCGTCTTGTAATTCCCGCCCTGTTTGCCCTGATCCCGTTTTCCGGATGGGGCGCAAACTTGCGGATTGACGGGATTCAGATAACAGGGAACCAGACAACCAAGGATTTTATCATACTTAGAGAGCTGCCATTTTCACCCGGCGACACGATCCCCGAAAATGATCTTCCTGACAAAATCCGACTGGCGCGGGAAAATCTGAACAACCTGCTTCTTTTTAACTATGTGCAAATATCACCCCTCCGGTCTGTGGGTGATAGCTCGCTGGTAACAGTGATCATAGAGGTTGAAGAAAGATGGTACATCTGGCCCCTGATAGAAGTAAAGCTGGAAGAGCGCAACCTGAGCACCTGGCTGCAAAGTTGGGATTTCACCAAGATCACCATAGAAGGGGGTGCGCGCATAGACAATTTTCTGGGCTTGAAACATAAATTGGTACTCGCTGTACACGGAGGTTATCAGTGGGGTATATTCCTCGGTTACCGGGACATTTCCCTGGACAGGCAGGGTAAGCATTTCATGAGCCTGGACCTGCAGGCCAACATAAGCCACAACCTGGACATTTTTACGCAAGAGGACAAGCCGGCCCGTTATAACATCCGGGACATTTTCCTGGAAAAGACCATCGATACCCGTATCAATTATTCATACAGGCCCGACATCCGCTCAATCCACAACGTTTCTTTTACGCATGAATTCACCATGCTGGCCGATACTGTTCTCAGCCTGAATCCTGATTACTGGGGCAATGACCAGCTCAGAAGGAACGCCTTCAGGCTTAATTACAGGTACCGTCTGGATCACCGGGACTACCACCCTTACCCCCTGAACGGTTATTTTCTCCAGGCAGGATTGAACACCTACATCACCTCCGATGCTACTGTACGATATGCCCAGATTACGCTGGGACTTCAATATTTTAAACAGATCTCCTCTTCACGCTGGTATGTCTCTTCCGTTTTTTCAGGAGGCTATTCCCTTTCCAATACCCAGGCATATATGTTGGAAAAAGCCATTGGGTATGACAACAATATGTTGCGCGGTTACGAATACACCGTGGCAGACGGCCAGTCTTATGTCATATCCAACAACACACTGAAATATAATATTCTAAAGAAAAAGACCTTCACACTTGACTGGCTTTCATTCCTCCCCAAATTCAACAAGATTCACATTTCCCTATACGCTAATGCTCATTTTGATGCGGGTTATGCAAAGAACAAATGGGACTACCATCTGAATTCCCTGAGCAACAAATGGCTGTATTCCGCAGGCCTTGGTCTGGACCTGGTCACCTATTACGATATGGTTATCGGGATAGACTATTCGGTCAACAGAGAGTGCCATCACGGCATTTTCTCCTGGAAGAATTTCTTTTTTTCCATTAAAGTTCCGTTTATCTGATTGTCGGTCATTTTGTCAGTAGCGTTATCTGGCACGAAGATTGACTGCATATTTGTGAGGATAAATAATATGAATCTGATACTTAGTGATAAAATGACCGTGATCCCTTTAATGGAAATGGATATGGACGAGCCGGCAGAAGATATGATCAAGGACGGTTTACCGCAAATACTTCCCCTTTTGGTGTTGCGGAACGCTGTTGTATTTCCCGGTACGTTGATCCCCATAACCGTGGGCAGGGAAAAATCCATAAAACTGGTAAGGGAAAGCCTGAGCGGTGACAAGTGGGTGGGGACGGTCACCCAAATGAACCCGATGGATGATGACCCCGATGAAAGCATGATCAGCGACCACGGGTGTCTTGCAAAAATATTGAAGATCATTGAAATGCCGGAAGGGGGTATCACTGTGATACTGCATGGCTTCCGCCGTTTCAAGATTGACCGGATAGTCCAGAAAGAACCCTATTATACAGCCCAGGTAAGCTTTCTGTCAGACATACAACCCATAGAGGGCGACACCGGTTACAAAGCCATTGTAGATGGCATCAAGGAAGTGGCTGCCCAGATTTTTCAGCTCACACCAAGCGTACCCAGAGAAGCGGAATTCGCGCTTAGAAACATTGATAAGGATGATTTTCTTGTAAATTTCGTAGCCTCCAACATATACCTTGACGGGATCAAGGAAAAACTTGTCCTGCTGGCTACCGACAAGCTCAAGGACCGTGCTTCATACCTGCTGGAATTGCTTTACAAACACCTTGAATTGCTCAAATTCAAGGAACAGATCCATCAGAAAGTCCGGGGGGAGATTGATCAGCAACAAAAAGAATATTACCTGAGCAACCAGCTCAAAACCATACAGGATGAGCTGGGTATAACACAAGACATGGAGGACATAGAAAACCTCAGGAAAAAAGCCTCTAAAAAGAAATGGAACAAAGAAATTGCAGAAATATTTGAGAAGGAAGTCCAAAAACTGGAAAGAGCCAATCCGCATCAGCCAGATTATGGTATACAGCTCAACTACCTGCAGTTTATGGTAGACCTGCCCTGGGAAGAATATACAAAGGACAACCTGGACCTGAAACGCGCCCGCAGGGTTCTGGACAAGGATCATTCCGGCCTGGACACGGTAAAGGAAAGGATTCTGGAACACCTGGCTGTTCTTAAGCTTAAAGGAGATATGAAATCTCCCATTCTCTGCTTGTATGGTCCTCCGGGAGTCGGTAAAACATCACTCGGCAAATCGGTGGCACGGGCACTGGGAAGAAATTTCGCACGCATATCCCTGGGCGGGCTTCACGATGAATCGGAGATCAGGGGCCACAGGCGGACATACATCGGGGCCATGCCCGGAAGGATCATACAAAGCATTAAACGGAGCAAATCGTCCAATCCGGTCATTGTTCTTGACGAGATTGACAAAGTGGGCACAGATTTCAGGGGAGATCCCTCCTCGGCTTTGCTTGAAGTTCTGGATCCGGAACAGAACAATACATTCCATGACAATTACCTGAATGTGGATTACGACCTGTCCAGGGTGCTGTTTATCACCACCGCCAATAACATAGGAGGTATACAGCCGGCCCTTCGTGACCGGATGGAAATGATCCCAATTAACGGATACCTGGCCGAGGAAAAAAGAACGATCGCTCAAAAACACCTCCTGCCCAAACAACTTGAGGCACATGGTCTGCAACCATCCCAACTCAGGCTTAACGCTCAGTCCATAGATGTGATCATTAATGAATATACAAGGGAATCCGGCGTACGGAACCTGGACAAGCAACTGGCAAAGGTGGCCAGGAACGTGGCAAAAAAGATCGCTTTCGGCGAAGAATACAATCCCATGCTCACACCGGACAACATACGGGAAATACTGGGTGTGCACCGGATCATACAGGATGTGCAGAAAGGCAACGAATTTCCCGGGGTGGTCACAGGACTGGCCTGGACAGAGACCGGAGGCGAAATATTATTTGTGGAAACGAGCCTGAGCAAGGGGAAAGGCATACTAACCACTACCGGAAGCCTGGGAGATGTGATGAAAGAATCGGCAATTATTGCACAACAGTATCTGAAGGCTCACGCAGACCTTCTGGGACTCGATCCCCAGGTGTTCGAAAAAACAGACATCCACCTGCATGTTCCTGAGGGAGCTATCCCCAAGGACGGTCCTTCTGCCGGGATAACCATGATTTGTTCCATGGCCAGTTCTTTCCTGAAAAAATGCGTCAAAAAGGGCGTGGCCATGACAGGAGAAATCACCCTGCGCGGCAGGATTCTTCCGGTTGGTGGCATCAAGGAAAAGATTCTTGCCGCAAAACGCTCCGGTATCAAGACCATCATTTTGTCGGAAGACAACAGAAAAGACATTGAAGAGATAAAACCGGAATTTATCAAAGGGCTGGAGTTCAAATTTATGAAAACCATACCCGAAGTCATCAAATACGTTTTGTAAAGTGGATATAAAAATAGAGGCAAGCTGGAAAAATGTATTGCAGCCCGAGTTCTCCAAACCCTATTTTGAGGGGATTGCCTCTTTTTTACATAACCAAATCAAGCAGGGAAAAACCATCTATCCTCCCGGCAAACTAATATTCAACGCTTTTGAACTGACTCCTTTTCCTGCCCTGAAAGTACTCCTGCTGGGACAGGACCCTTACCACCAGCCAGGGCAGGCACACGGCTTGTCCTTTTCTGTACCCGGCAATATGCCGCAACCTCCTTCACTTCAGAACATTTTGGCCGAGCTGAAAGCCGATCTTGGAATCTCACCTCCGTCGCACGGCTGCCTGGAAGCCTGGGCCAGACAGGGAGTTCTGCTCCTTAACGCAATACTCACTGTAGAAGCAGGAAAACCAGCCTCGCACAGCAAGGCAGGCTGGATGGAATTTACAGATGCTGTGATCCGGACGGTATCGGCCCAAAAAAACAATGTTGTGTTTTTATTGTGGGGAAGTTTTGCCCGCAGCAAAAAAGATCTGATTGATGCTTCCCGGCACTGTATTCTGGAAGCTGCACATCCTTCGCCTCTGGCCCGGGGGGCTTTCCTGGGATCAAAGCCTTTCTCGGCCACCAACGCTTATCTTAAATCAAAAGGTTTACAACCGGTTGATTGGCGCCTGTAACAGTATTTGAAACGAAGTCCGATATTTATTATTACTTTTGGGAGCACAACCAAATCACTTCTAACATGGAAAAAATTGCCGTTTTCCCCGGTTCTTTCGATCCCTTTACCTCCGGACACCTGGATGTTCTGCTCTCTGCCAGAAAACTCTTTGACAGAATCGTCGTGGCTGTAGGTGTCAACCAACAGAAGATGAGCCTTTTTTCGCCTCAAGCCAGGGTCGCAATCATTAGCGAAGTGATCAAAGACCTTTCCAACGTGGAAGTCTGTTCCTTTACCGGGCTAACGATCGATTTCTGCAGAAAAAACAACATCAATTTTATTTTCAGAGGAATCCGCACCACCACTGACTTTGAATTGGAGCAGGTCATTGCACAGGTCAATTCAAAGATGGCGCCTGAAATCCAGACGATTTTCATTCCCTCGGGTCCAAAATATTCTTTCATCTCTTCTACTGTGGTACGGGATGTGCTACTTAATGGTGGAGATGCCCGTTGTATGCTGCCTGCGGGACTTGATTTAGAAAAATATTTAAAAATGTAAGACCCGCATGTGGTCTCTGATAATTCTCTTTTCCTACAGCATTTCCCTATGTATGAACGGGGGAAGCAATGCGCCGGTAATTCTGGCCCTTCAGCAGGGAGAATACGTGATCCCGGTAGATACGGTCAGTCCGGACTACCGGGGTTGTGCCAGGTTCGAAGGAGACTTCTCTCTTGAAGCCGGACAGTATGTCTTTGTTCAGAACAACAGAAGGTTGTTCAACTTTCTGATATCCTGCCCCGAAGCGATTAAGTTGTCCTTTTCTGCAAACCTGCAAGATGGCAGGACATTGGAGGTACAGGCAGAAGGTTCAGAAGAAAACAATGCCTATATGCGCTTTAACCGTTTCCTGCAGGAGCATTATGCCCGGGCCAATGAAATCCTGGAAGAGGGACACGATCCGGAAAAATCACTGGCAGAGGTGGAGCATCTTGAAGCCACCATCAGGGAGTATGCTGCTTTTCTTGCCAGGGAGTATGAAGGGTACATGCTGGGAATCATCGCTAAAAACATATTCACTCCTGCAGCCGGGCCGGGAGAAGCAACCATGCATTACCTGGGTAATATTGATTTTACTGATCCCCGCATCCTGAACACGTCCATACTTCCTCTAAGACTTAAAGAATTCTTTACCGGAATCCTGCCCCCCCTGCCCGATTCTCTGATCTTTCATGCAGACCGCATCCTGAAGCAAGACATACATCCAAAGGTAAAAGGCTATGTTGCCCGGTACCTTTTCACCCTGTTTTTTACCAGTGAGATCATGGGAATGGAAAATGCCGCGTTTCATATGGCAGACAGCTGGTTGCTTGCAGATTCTCTCCTTTGTCCGGACCGTGAGCTGGCGCGCGAGATGGAAACGTTTGTCCGTTTTAACAAACAATGCCTGTTGGGCATGAGGGCTCCCGAACTCAACCTGCCCGATGTGCATGGCAGGATGCAGTCACTGCACCAGACAGCAGCGCGGTATACCATCTTGTTCTTTTTTGAAGACAATTGCCCTGCGTGCAGCCGTGAAATACTCAAGCTCACCCGTTTTGCCCGGGATTATAACGATCCCGATGTGAAGTACTTTGCGGTTTACACACAAGACAACAAAGATATCCTGACAAGATATGCGGCTTATTTCCCCTCAAACTGGACTACTCTTTGGGATCCGGATTTCAGTTCCGGGTTTGATGAGAAATTCAATGTCAGGAGCACCCCCAGGATTTATCTTCTGGACAAGAACAAGACAATAATTGGCAGAGACCTGGATACCGAAACTCTGGAAAGGCTCATCAGGGACCATAGCGGCAAGCAGGAGGTTGTCCTGCCCAAAGCACCCGATCTGATGCTGGAAACAGATAACGGCACCTCCTGTACCTTGTATGGGATACAGGCTCCCTACACTATTCTGTATTTTTACGATCCGGCATGTTCTGTATGCGGCCTGGTGACAGCCCGTTTATATGAGTTGTTCCTGAGCGCCAGGGATAAAGGCCTTGTCTTTTTTGCCGTTTATACAGGCAACGATTACCAGTCCTGGAAAAAATGGCTGATAGAGGGAGGATATTCAGATTGGATCAATGTCTGGAATCCAGCTGCGGATGACCGCATTCATAAGGTTTATAATATATCTGATCCACCCCTGATATTGCTTCTTGACAGGGAAAAAGGCATTGTTGCAGATTACCTTTCTCCCGGTGCTCTTAGCATAATTATCAATCAACTAAATCAATAAGTTGTATGATTCATAACCTGGGCGAATACCTGAAAATCCTTAGGCAGAACGAAGAATTGATTACCATAAACCGTTTTGTAGATCCCAACCAGGAAATAGCCGAAATTACCGACAGGCAGGCCAGTCTGCCCCATGGAGGCAAAGCCCTGCTGTTTGAAAACAACGGGACCAGCTTTCCTGTCATCACCAATTTTTTAAATTCTAAAAAAAAATTTGCATTGGCCTTTGGCCTGGATAATATGGAAGATGTCGAAACCAGGATATCTGCGTTTTATGAAGCCATATCCCAGTACCATACCGCTGGCAAGTTCCTGAAAAAATCTCCGGTATCTGAATTGGCCCAATATATGCCAAGAACGACCCATGCGGGGTCCTGTCAGGAAATCGCCCTGTTTCCACCGGATCTTAACAGGATTCCTTTTCTGAGGAATCGTCCTTTTGACGAGGCACACAGCCTGTACGACGTGCCTTTCATAATGAAGAATCCATACCTGAATTCTTATATCATTGAATCGGCCCGGATCCAGTGGCATTCCAAGACAACCATCCAGATAAGGCTGGAACCCTGTTCCCATGCTGCCGGATTTATCAATGATTCCCCTAAAAGCAGAATACCGTTGGCCTTGTTTCTTGGAGGAGACCCACTTTACACGCTAACAGGCATTCTTCCGCAGTCTGCAGATATTGACCCGTTGCTTCTGACAGGCTATTTACGTAAAAAAGCCATTATCAAGGCTCCCTGTATAAGCCAGCCGCTGGAAGTTCCTGAAGAAAGCGACCTGGTTATTGAAGGATATATAGATAAGAATGCGCAAACAGTTCCAGCTGCTTCCTGCGGGGAACATACCGGCTTTTATTCTATTGGCGGCAAAGAACCCCTGATGCATGTTACCTGTATCACCCACAGGAAAAAACCCCTTCTGCCTTTGAGCATTCCCTCTCTGGGATTGAACCGTTCTATGGTTTTTTTCTCAAAAGCACTCTCTGTCTTTATGGAAATAAAAATTGAACAGTCCCTAGCCACTGAAGTACGGAAATTGTGTTTACCCTATTTCTCCAGCCCGGGTTCGGTAGCCATAATTGCCGTGAAAAAATTCTATCCCGGACAAATCCATAAGGTGGCCCATGCCATCTGGGGATCTAACCTTACAGCATTTAACAAGTTGCTTATCGTGGTTGATGAGCATGTCAATGTTTTTGACCCTGACCAGGTAAACGATTGCTTAAGGAAACATTATAATCCGTCCCGGGACACTTTTTTCAGCAGGGGCCCGCTGAGTATTACCGACCATGCTTCTCCTCAGAGAGGGTTCGGGGGCAAAATGTGCATCGATGCAACCGATAAATGCGTTCCTGTGCCACATACCTCTGACAGAGGTGATAATCCCTGCCTGTTCTACCATAAATCAGAGGCCGATCCTTTGATCGGCCATCCTCAAGCCCGCATCCTTATAGCAGTAGATGAAGAGATTAATCTGAAAAACCTTTCAATGTGCTATTGGATTGCTATCAACCAGGCCGATCCCATACGGGACGTCAGGATAGAAAACGGTGTTCTCTATGTAGATGCCTGCATCAAGAAAATGGGTGACCGGGGTGTTACAAGGCCCTGGCCCAATGTGTGCTGCTCTTCCACAGAAACCATCCGGAACGTTGATAGCTACTGGGAACGCCTGAAAATCGGAGACCCGGTACGCTCTCCTTCCCTTGTCATTCAGCCCCTCCTGCGTCCCGGAAATGCACAGATAACCGAATAAAGGCCTGTCAGGATCATAAAAAAGACAGCGATCCATCCCGTGTAATCACCGTATTTTACATACGGAGTCAGTTTTTCATTCAGATTAACTGTACCACTGATGGCTGTCTGAACCCACCATGGTGTCTGTATGGTCCGCACCCCTTTCTGATTGATCAAAGCCGATATACCCGTATTGGCACAATGTACAATGCTGCGCCTTGTTTCTATGGCCCTAAGGGATGCGTAGCTCACGTGCTGCCTGTAACCCGGAGTATTCCTCCACCACCCGTCGTTTGTTATGACGGCCATGAGGTTCGCGCCATTCTTCACGTAACCTGTCAGAAACTCCCCGTATACGGACTCGTAACAGATGGCCACACCTATGGTATAATCCCGGCTTGCAGGGGTAAACACGGTGCGTCCGCTTTGCGTGCTCAGTGTGCCGGATGTTCCTCCCAGGTTCAGAGCTAACTGCTCTATGAAGGGAAACAGGTCTGTATAGGGCATCTTCTCTGACCCGGTGACAAGTCTTGACTTGTGATAGATCTGTATCCGGTCTGTTGTGTCCAGCATTATTGCCGAGTTAAAAATTTCGTACCAACCACCGGAATATGGCCTGGATGCAATTGTAGGCCTGCGCTCTGAATGCGGATGAAAACCCACCATGGTGGCACCAAAGATAAATGCGGCATTGGGATTCTCGTTTACCAGTTCCTTATACAGGAGCATAGATGGTGCAGAAAAATAATTGCCGATAATTACTTCCCTGATACTGGTTTCCGGAGCTACAACCAATTGGGTTTCCGGTGTTATCATGGTTCGGGCCAGACCTAAGATCCTTTTATCCTGTTCGCTCTGGGGCATGGAGGAAAATTTTTCATGAACCGGATCAATGTTGGGTTGGACAACCACCACCTCCACAGGCCGGCCGGGCTCCTTATAGGTATAAAATCTGATCAGAGAAAGTATGACAGGTACGACTAGAACTATTACTATAGCTATTGACTTCCAGCTTTTTAGCTTACCTCTGAATCCATAAAAAAACAAGAGGTTAAGCACCCATATCCACAGGCTCCCACCCAAAACCCCCGTAACCTCATACCATTGCACCAGGCTTACGTTGCTGGCGAAGCCATTGCCAAGGACAAGCCAGGGGAAGGATATCTCGGCATTGTAATAAAAAAATTCCCAGGCTATCCATAGGGATGCCAGGAATAAATGGGCAAAAATTTCCGGCTTCCCTTTTCGCAACAACCATTTTTTGACCCGTCTGAAAACCACAAAAATTGCAAACATCTGGAAAGCATTGGCCAGAATGGCAAAGATGCCGCCAATAAGTGTACTATAGGAAATCCAGAACACAGTAAGTGCGTTCCACAGGACAAAAGTCAAGGCATAGTATTTCCAGCATCCTCTGTTTCCGGATATGGTAAAAGCATGTTCCATCCATAAAAGCGGGACGAAAGCGAATAACATGACAAGGCCGGTATGCGGGAGCAGGAATGGGATACTCAAAAGAATGCCCGATAAGACGGACAAAGTTAGGTTCTTACGTATAGAGTTCATAAGACAAATCTACAAATTATTATTAATTTTTAAATTTTAATAACTTTGCCGGCCATGAATGATTTTCCACTGAATCTGCTGCTGGGTATGATTGCCGGTTTTTCGGTATCTATGCCGCTTGGTCCGGCAGGATTATTTTGTATTCAAAGGACTTTGAGCAAAGGACAGCGCTCCGGACTGGTCGTGGGCATGGGAGCAGCCAGTTCGGATGTTATCTATGCTTCTCTGGCCATCCTGAGTCTTTCTTTCATAAAAAACCTGATAGAAAACAATAAAAACCCCCTTTTTTTCATAAGCGGACTGGGTCTGATGATTATAGGAATTGTCATTTACTCTACCAACCCTGTAAAGCAATTGAGACAGAACCGTGAATCAAAAAAATTCTGGGAAGATTATTTTACCGGCTTTTTGATGTCTTTCACAAATCCGGGATGTCTGTTCCTGATAATCGGGGTGTTTGCTTTTCTTGGCACCACCGTGGACCGCAATTCTGGTTCCTTTATCATATCCGCTATCCTTTTGGGTGTATTTATTGGTTCTTCATCATGGTGGTTCTTGCTTAGTACAATCATAAGCCTTTTCAGGAAAAAAATCAGACTCCGGCAATTGTGGAACATAAACCGGGTGGCCGGTCTTGCCATCATGGTACTTGGTATAGTGGCAGCGACAAAAGGTCTTTCCGGTTTACTCCGTACCCTGATTCATTAATTTTTTACATATCTTTGTAACAACAATGGGGATGTTCTGGTTTTGACAGCAGACGACATTGGAAAGTAAGCACGTGGAGCTTCGTGTCCCGGCTCCCTAATATCAGGACTCAAGCCATAACTGGCAATAACAATTACGCACTCGCTGCCTGATCTTCCCTGGGAATGATCGCTTAATCGCTCCGGGCCAGGCCCGGGGTGACGAGTATCCCGCAGGAATTTCCGCCCTCCGGATTTTTGCATAAGGGGTATCGTTTACGAAGGGCTGGTTGTAAAGAATCTCCGGCTTTACAATAAGATTTCAGGAGATACGGGGTATATGGCCCGCCTGCAGGCAGTATCCTCCCGACAAACAAATGAAGGCTAAACGTGTAGAAAGCTTTTGGATGCTCTGTTTGGACGGCGGTTCGAATCCGCCCATCTCCACAACAACGGACTGGATTTATTAACATCAAACCATGAGAAAGTTCAATTTTATCTTATCCGCCTTAATCCTCCTAACCGGGTGCATGCAAAATTCCTGGTGGGAACCACGCACCATCATTACAAGCGATCAGAACGGTCAGGCTGTGGGCAGGTATCAATTTACGTACGATGAACGAGGTAACAAATTCACAGAGACCGGCGACACCTGGAGCAACGAAACCAAATCATGGCTCAAAGATTACAGGATCTCCTATTCTTACGACATATATGGCATACGTACGGGTGCCCTGAAGGAAAAACCAGATGACCAGTCCGGAAAATGGATCCCTGTGTCAAGAGTCATTTGCTCTTTCTCACCTGAAACTTCACGACTGGAAAAAGAAACCCATCAGATCTATCGTTCAGATAAAAGCCTTTGGGAAGATTCTTTAAGAGATCACTATATTTATGACGCTAACGGACGTTTGCTTTATATTGTACGTGAAAAATGGAATAACGGGGAATTTGTGCGGGATATCAAGTTGCGTGGAAAATTTTTAATCAAGGCGCATGTAATTACCCCTGTAATCGGTTGGGAAAACCTCATCAGGGATTCATATATTTATGATAATGAGGGGGTAATAACAGGAGACCAGGTTGACAGGTGGGACCATGTAAGCAATGCATGGAAGCCTGCATACCGTTACACACGTACTCATGACAGGAAAGGCAAGATTGTAGCAGAAGATGAAGAAAAATGGGATGAGGATAATGGTTCATGGTCATTAATGGGACAATACACTTATATATGTGATAATTACGGAAATACCATAGAATCTCGTTACAACCCCGTGACACAGGATCCCGAAGCATCATATTTCCTGGTATTCTACTATAACAATATGCAGTCTTTGCTTGGTTACTATATTGGTGATACCGGGACATTTCCCGGACATAGCGGTACAGCGGAGTATTTCAGGCTGAAAAGATGAAAGGGATCTCTTTTCTTGATTTCGTTGCCAAAACACTCTATCAAACATATGGGGAAAGAATATCGGACTGTTGCCTGGTTTTTCCGGGACGCAGGGCCAGTCTTTTTTTTCAGAAAGAATTATCACGTTATCTTGAACACGATATCTGGATGCCATCCCTTATGGGGATCAGTCAGCTGGCAGAGAAAATTACCGGCAGAAAAAAGACAGAACACCTGTTGCTGCTTACAGAGTTGTACCAGCTATATAAAAAGCTTACAGGCAAGGACGACGGTTTGCATGGTTTTTATTCCCTGGGCAATATTATTCTACAAGATTTTGACCAGGTCGATAAATTCCTGCTCAAAGCAGAAGAACTATTCCACAATGTAAGGGATCTGAAACGGATCGGACAGGATCTCAGTTTTCTTTCCCCGGAACAACAACAGCTCCTGATGTCTTTCTGGTCCTCATTCCAGGTGCAGCCAGACCATCTGCTGAATCGGCATTTTATTTCGATATGGGAAAAATTGCCGCAATTATATCAGCAGTTCAACACAGTGCTCAAGAATAAGGGGCTATGCTACGAAGGTATGATCTACAGGCAAATGGCCGAAAGTCTGGAAGGGGACAAAGACCTGGATTGGGGCAATAAGTTTTACAGGTTTGTTTTTATCGGGTTCAACGCCCTCAACAGTTGTGAAAAAAAACTATTCCGGTTCCTGAGAGACGAAAATTGTGCAGATTTTTTCTGGGATTACGATGCGTATTACATTGAAGATTCAGTCCAGGAATCCGGATTATTCCTAAGAGAAAATCTAAAGGAATTCCCCCCTCCCGGAGGCTATTGCAAAGACTATTCTCCGCTGGCTGAACACCGGGAAATAAGGGAGGTTCCTGTTCCTTCCTACGTCATGCAGGCCAAGATCGTTTCCCAGATCATAAAAGATAACAACCTCCCGCCGGACACAAGAACAGCTGTCGTCCTGGGAGATGAAAACCTGCTCCTGCCGCTGCTTTATGGATTGGGGCAACAAGAGAATAAGAATTGGGAAATGAATGTAACCATGGGATTCCCGCTCCGCCAGACATCCATTTTCGGCTTGTTTGATTCGCTTTTGCGCTATTATGACCGGCCCGGTACCGAAAAGGATTTCCGGCCTGTAAGCATGCATCCTTACGTGCAGGAACTGGGCATTGCCTGGTCCTTACAAAAAGTGCCGGAAAACACCAAGGATTTGTACGCCACTTTTCTCCGGATCCTGGATACGATAGACGAATCGAACACATTACCTTTGAGCGACGTAATGTTGTCACCCGTTATCAGGGAAACAAGAAAACTGCTTAACAAACTGTACCTTGCCATATCCCGGTCTTCCATAGAGATAGATATGGCATTGTTTTGCCGGCTTATCAGGCAACACCTTTCCCTTGCCACTATTCCTTTCAGCGGGGAACCGCTTAAAGGGTTGCAAATTATGGGGTTTCTGGAAACACGTTGCCTGGATTTTGAGAATGTAATTATCGTCTCTGCCCAGGAAAACGTGATGCCAAAGATGTTCAAAGACAATTCCCTGATACCCCGTAACATTGGTAAAGCATTCGGCCTTCCGTCCGCTGAACATCATACAGCTGTTCAGGCATACTATTTTTACAGGTTGCTGCAACGGGCAAAAAAAGTTTTTCTTATCTGGAACAGCAATCCCGATGGTCCCGCCCGTGGTGAGGTCAGCCGTTTTGTCCGCCAGATCTCTTTTGAACTGCCAGACTCGCCCGTAATTACCACTCCCCTGGTTTATGACTATACCCTGCCTAAAACAAGGCAGGTTACAGTGCCAAAAACAGAGACGGTGAAAGACCTGTTACAGGAGTACTTAACCCCTTTCCCCCAAAAAACCCTGAGCCCAACGGCATTGACAACGTATATCCTTTGCCCCCTGAAATTTTTTTACAAGCATGTGCTGTCCCTGAAAGAGCCTGCAGAAGTTACAGAAGAATCTGATTCCCTGCATATTGGCAATATCGTTCACGCTGTACTTGAAAACCTTTACAGGCCATATATCGGAAAGGTTATAGATAAAGAAGAATTGCTGCATAAGATAGAATCCGGTAGCTTTTTGGGCCATCTGGTTTCCGAAGTGACGCAAGAATATCTGCAAAAAAAAGACAGGAAAGGAATACATATCGAACCCGGCAGGCAGATGCTGTTTTCTGAAGTGGCCAGTCTCTATGCCGGACGTTTCATCAGATACGACGCCAAACAGGGGCCGGCGCATTTGCTGGCCGTTGAGAAAAAATTCAGATGCCCCTATGGGAAGGCAGTGATTTCAGGCATCATAGACCGCTTAGACACCCGCAATGGGGAACTGTTCCTTGTTGATTACAAAACAGGTTCTGAAAAAAATTCTTTTTCCGGCGTTGAAGATCTTTTTGATCCACAATTATCGGGCAGGAACAAAGATGTCTTCCAGGTGCTATGTTATGTGTTTCTATACAGAAAGGCTTTTAGTGGATCAGGACTTCCCTTACCCCTTCTCTTTTACCTGAACGCCCCCTTTTCACGCAAGACAACCGGGAACATCCGTTATAAGAGAGTCAGCCTGAATAGCAGACAGACCCTGGCAGACATTGAGGAGGAGTTTCTTGCTTATTTAAGCAATCTTTTGGAAGAATTGTTTAATTTTAACATTCCTTTCAAACAAACAGATTTTGTAGACAATTGCATACACTGTCCATTTATTTCTATGTGTCAAAGAGAAAAATACAATGATTAAGAAAGAGAAATATATCCTTATCGTACTATTGTTATTTGTTTTGGCTGCATTCATTATGGTCATTTCACTGCCGCGTGAGGGCCAGTTCAAATACCAATATCAGAAAGGCAGTCCCTGGATGTATGATAACCTGGACGCAACCTTTGATTTTCCGATTTTGAAAACTGAAGAAGAATTACGCCTGGAACGTGAGAAAATCTCCAGACACTTCACTCCTTATTTCTTTTTAAAACCGGATATTGAAGCCGTTCAACTCAGGACTTTCACGGAAGATGCTGCACAGGCAGGACTCTCAGACGAGCTTCAGGGCAAACTGCTTACCCTTTACAAGACTATATATGGCAGGGGCATCATGGACAATGCCCGTTATGATGAATTGAATCCGGAAACCGGTCTTGCCATAGTACAGGGAAAGATGGCTGATAAAAAAGCGCTTACAGAGGTATTCTCACTTTCATCTGCAAACGATTATTTCCTGAGCAATCTGGAAACACTATCCAGAAAGGAAGCCGGCGAAATGAAGTCTGCCGGTATCGATTTTTCCGTATTCCTGGTGCCCAACCTGCTGTATGACGAAAGCACTACGCTTGCCGTTCAGTCAAGCAGCCTGCAGGATATCTCGCTAACCAAAGGGATTGTGCACACAGGACAGCGGATTATCAGTAAGGGAGAAGTCGTTACCGGCACAACGGAACAGATCCTGAACTCACTCCGTGCAGAATACAATTCAAAAATTGGTTTTTCAGGCAATATCACCTTGTTGATAGTAGGACAGAGCCTGATTATCATTCTTTCGCTTTTTCTGTTGTTTATTCTTATCCAGGCCATCCGTCCAAAGTTGATTCACAACACACCGGAACTGATTTTCACATTGTTACTGTTTGTGATCGTTGTGAGCGGATCATCAATAGTATATAAAATTGACCCGGCTGCTTTGTACCTGCTTCCTTTTCCTGTGATTGTCCTGTTTATGGACTCATTTTTCCCAACCCGATTTTCACTTCCTTTATACATTGTTTTCCTCATACCCCTGGCAGTGATCACAGACAGTTATCACATTGCCCTCATCAACATTATTGCCGGTGGTGTTGCCATATATGTATTCCGTTTCTGGGGGAGGGGCTGGCAGCAATTCCTGTCTGCCTTACTGGTTTTTATTGCTTATTTATTCATTGACCTGGCCATTCACCTGATCTCTGAAGGAACTTTAGAACGCTTAACCTGGGGAGTTTTCAGAAATTACGGGGTTGCTTCAATCCTTATGATAGCCTCCTACCCTCTGGTCTTTTTGTTTGAAAAAATATTTGGATTTGTTTCCGTATCGCGACTCAGGGATCTGGCCGATACAGGAAATAAAGCCCTGAGAGAACTTTCTGAAAAAGCACCCGGAACCATGCAACATTCATTACAGGTAGCCAACCTGGCCGAGACCGCTGCGCGGACAATCGGGGCCGACGCGCTTCTTTGCCGTGTCGGTGCCCTGTATCACGATATTGGCAAAATCAACAACCCCCAGTATTTTGCCGAAAACCAGACTGCCAGTTTCAATCCCCATTCCCTGCTCAACCCCAGGGAGAGCGCCCGGATCGTGATCCAGCACGTGGAAGACGGAAAAAAAATGGCTAAAAAATATAGCCTTCCCTCTCTGGTGAGCGATTTCATTGAAACACACCATGGCCGCACACGTACCGAATTTTTTTATACGACCTGGTGTAACGAAGGAGGAGACCCCTTAAACGTGGAGGATTTTACCTATGACGGTCAATTGCCCACCACACCCGAACAGGTGGTTGTCATGCTTGCAGACGCTGTGGAAGCCGCCTGCAGGAGTCTGAAAGATTACACCCCTGAAAGTATCTCGGCCATGGTAAACAGGATGGTTCGGCAAAGAATTTCTGAAGACCAGCTGCAGTATGCCGAAATCACTTACAGAAACGTGCGCCGGATAGAAAATACTTTAAAAGTTCAGATCCAGGAAATGTACCATTCCCGTATTACCTATCCAAAGAGAAAACGGCTAAAATAGGGATAGTGCGTATACGAATACGCCTAATATAAGCATTTTCAATGCATTGTCCAGAGAGGCGCCCTCTCTTTTGATGACCATGATAAGGTGTATCACCAGCAAAGGCAAAGAGACCAGAAATAAAAAAGTCCCTGTTTCGGATGTGATGGCGTAAACAGCAGACAAAACCATGGCCAGGGAAATCAGAACTATTTGATAAATTTTTGCGGGTGCAGTAGAACCGCTTTTTGCTAACCTGGATAATATCAAGGCAAAAGTAATCTTGCCATAACGTCTGTCGTTATCAAAATCCCTTATATTATTCACATTCAATACAGCAGTGATAAGCAATCCCATGGCCGAGGCAATATACAAAACGGCTGTATCGGCAGACAAGGTGAAAAGGTAATAGCTGCCTGCCACTCCGGCCAGACCAAAAAAAAGAAATACAGACAAGTCTCCTGCCCCCAAATAACCATAAGGTCTTTTCCCGGCCGAATAAAATACTGCGGCTAACAATGCAACAGCTCCCAGGACAATAAACAGCATGGGGAGTGTATCGCTGAGTGTCCCAAAGGCAGCACGAATTAGTCCCAGGCCCGAAAGTATAGAGAGGATGGCGACTGTGAACATGGCTATGATCAGTTGCCGTTCTGTCAATCTGCCACTTTGAAGGCTCAGGGATTTACGCCCTGACTGGTCTTTGTCTGTGCCTTTTTTCCAGTCACCAAGCTCGTTGACCAGGTTGGACAAGCTCTGCAGAAGGCATGCTGTAAACAGCAATAAGAAAAAAACAAGCCAGGAAAAGTGACCCTGTGCCCTTGCCAAAAAAGAACCGGCCAACACAGAGGAAACCGACAGGAATAATGTCCGGGGACGTATACTTTGCAGTACAGGCAACATACCAATTATTTGAGAAAATACTGGTTCAGAAAATTTTGAAAATCTTTTTTGTACTGATCTCCAAGGGGAACGCTGGCATCCTTACCAAACACGATACGGTTCTGAACTACTTCCGTAATCTTGGTCAGATTAACAATAAAAGAGCGGTGTACCCGCATGAAAACATCTTTGGGTAATTTTTCCTCTATGGATTTGAGGCTGAACAGGGTCATTACCGGGATGCTGTTCTCAGAGAATATCACTACGTATTCCTTACGGCTTTCAATATACTGGATATCGGAAATCTTCAACCTTACCGTTCTTGAATCGGCACGTACAAACACATATTCATTCTCCCACCTGGCCGATGCTTTTTTCTTCCAGTTGTCACCGGGTTCTTCTTCAGAGTTGGCAACAGGCTTATCCCTGGCCGGAGATGCAGCATTGCGCAGGTCAAACTGCTGCTTGACCTTATCGGCGCTTCTCATAAAATCGGCAAGACTGAATGGTTTTAAAAGATAATCTGTAGCATCCACCTGAAATCCTTCTACGGCAAAGTCGGCGTATGCGGTAACAAAAACAATAATTGGCTTATTCTTAAGTGAACGTATGTATTCCAACCCGTTGATATCGGGCATTTCAATATCTGTGAAGATAGCGTCTATCTTTTCACTGGCCATGACCTGCATAGCTTCAGTCGGACCGGAACAGGCCTTTACAAGCTCAAAGTATGGTATTTTACCCACATAAGACACAAGCTGCTGCAGTGCAAGCGACTCATCGTCAATGACTAAACACCTGATGTTCATAATTCACAAACTATAGGGGCAATTGCAAATGTACAATATATTCTGATTGTGTCTGCTCTATGGTAAGTTTGTAGCTGTCACCATAAAGCAGGTTCAGCCGTTCTTTTACATTCTTTATACCCAGGCCTCCCGGTTTAACACTTTTTGGTTTATCGGGAAACACCGTGTTGGAAATAGAAAAATGGAAGAAGTCCGGTTCTACCCAGAAATTCATGTTAATATGTGTTTCTTCTCCATATACGATTCCGTGTTTGAAAGCATTTTCAATAAAAACAATCATGATCAGCGGGGGCATCTGTACGCTGGGGATATCCCGGGGCACTGTAATGTTTAGTTTTACATTTTCACCGTATCGTAACAGGTTAAGGTCGCAGTATGCCCTGATTACAGCCAATTGCCTTTCCAGGGACACTTTGGATTCTGGTGTGCTTTCATACAACATATGACGTAAGAGTCTGGAAAGGCAAACTATGGCCTCTTTAGCCTTTTTTTCATCTGTGTCTACCAGTACATGGATATTGTTGAGCGTATTCATTAAAAAATGGGGACTGATCTGAAACTGGAGAAATTCCATTTTGTAGTTCATCAGCTTGTTGTCAGCCTCGTGGGCGAGCATTTTTTCTTTAATGTTGTTGAATATCATTCTGATAGCCACATCCATACCCATAAGGAGCATGGCAACCACAAAATTGCTCAGCATAGTGGATTCGTAAGGGATCAGATTGGTCCATCTTATCCCATATTGTTCATCCAGAATATCAATGATGGCCTCGCTTGAAAAGACAATCCCCAGGAGCAGTATGAAGAGCAGTAAAAAATAGGTGAAATAATTGGACTTTAGCAGAAATAGCGGAACGTATATATAGTGGTGGATGATCAATCCTAATAAAAAAGGCAATTGTATAGCCCACAAAGGAAAGACGTTCTGCTGTGTCAACAGCTGGTTTAGTAAGGCCACTACTATGATACCCCATAATGCAATATTCTCAAGCCGGCGCAGCTTTTTGAATTCCCGGTTAAATTCGTATACGCGAGGTTGTGTCATAGGCATTAGTTTGCGAATATACAATTAACCCGGGATTTATAAAATAAAAAAAGGCGGGATTTAGATCTCCCACCTGTAAAAAAGATTTCGCATCTTTTTGTGTACGTTTTTAGTTCAAAAAACCATTCATTATTTATCCTAGTGGCAAAGTTAACTGTCCGGTTTAATTTAAACAAGCAGTATTTCTTTGAAAGGGACTATTATCTGCCAATGTATCTTTTCCTTAAACGAACGGCCCATTTATTTCAACTAAAAATAATTTCATGATAATCTCAATATCCAAATATATCCTCAGACGAAAGCTTGACAATTTTTCCGTAAGAGGCAAGATCCTTCAAATCAAGCGCCTTTATATCACTTAAAATACAGTAAGTTACAGGTCTGTTGCTGATCCACTGGCGCTGGAATGCCACCACATCCTGCAGGGTCAGGGAGCCGGCTTCTTCAAAAACAACCTTTCTCATGTCTGTCCAAAGGTCTTTTTCTTTTGCCTGGCGGTAAAAGTTCAACAGATTTCTTCCGGTGATGCGCTCTGTTCTGAGGGTAGAGATAAGTCCGTCTTTTGCCAGAGAGAATGATTTCTCGGATTCGGGCATGTTGTTAATGATATCCTCAAAGGCTTCTATGGCCTGGCCCATCTTATCGTTCTGGGTGGCAATGAAACTGGAGAAAATATAGGGAAATCCTTCTTTGTTCAGGGCAGGTTCTGAAAACCGGGCACTGGCACTGTATGCCAGACCCCTGGCCTCCCTCATTTCCTGGAAAACAATGGCATTCATTGAAGATCCGAAATACTCGTTATACATCCTGGCCACGGCATAGGGAATAGTTTCGTAGGTTTCGTTCTCCCTTGCCGAATACGTCGAGTAGTACATCTGATTGGCATCATACTGAGCCAGGTAAACGGTGTTTTCTGTGGTAATCTGTGGTTTGAAATACTCTTTTTCAGGAACCGGCACAAGGCTGTCGGCCATGGGGTATGAAGCAGTGAAGATTTCTCCGGCCTGGTCCATGGTTGCTGGTCCAAAATAATATACATCTGCCTCATATTTAAGCAGGTCCCGGATTTTGCCTGGCAGCAAACCCGGATCTATTGTTCTGAGTTCATTTGCGGGCACAATGTTGGTCATGGGATTCAGGGGTCCGTATTGTACATAATTCTGCAGGCGCTGGAAATTGGTCCTTTGGTCTCCCTTTGCGTCTGAACGGCTTTTCAGGATATTGGCAGTCAGTGTTTTGTATACATCCGGATCTGCCTTTGCACCGGTTATCAACTCTGTCAGAAGCTCCAGGGCAGGCTGCATGTTCTCGGACAATCCGTTCAGGCTTATGGTGCATGTGTTCTGTGATACAAAGGTGTTGAATGTACAAGCCAGTTCATAGAATGCCGTGCTGATCTGCTCGGCCGTTTTACCGGCAGTACCCAGGTAATTAAGATAGTCAAACGCAAGGGGCAAAGCCCTGTCATTCACGCTTCCGGTTTCATAGACTATCATCAGGGTAAACAGGTCATTCAGGGTGTTGGGAACATAGACCATGTTGACTCCCTGGCGAAGTGATTTTTTCATAAAATCTTTCTCGAAATCAACAAATACAGGTTCTATGGGTTCAACTGCAGAGGCGATGATCTCTTTCAAAAAGGCTGAAGAAGTATCTCTGTTCGTGTAAATGGGGGTGATCTCGGGCTTTTCTATCTTTTTATAAGAGGTGTCTGGACCTTGTCTTTTATAAATGACGGCATAATTGTCATCCTTGAAATACTGGTTGGCAAACGCCACCAGGTCATCCTTGGTCACAGCCTCCATACGGTCAATGAAACGAATCTGCTGTTCCCAGGGTATCCCGTTGACAAAAGAACTGACAAACATATTGGCGCGCCCGCGGTTGCTCTCCAGCCTGCGCATCATATTGAGTTTGTAGTTGTTGACCACAGCCTTGAGCAGGGTGTCATCAAACTCCCCGCGTCTGATCTTATCCAGACTTCCCAGCATCAGGTCTTTCACCTGGTCCAGGCTTTGTCCTTGTCTGGGTTTCCCCTCAAAGACAAGCGTGCTGCGGTCGGCAAGCATGTATGCGAATGCCCCGGCCTGCAGCACTTTTTGCTGTTGGTTCAGATCCAGATCCATAATTCCGGCTCTTCCATTACTGAGTACTTCTCCAAGAATGGTAAACAAGGCATCTTGATCAGAAGCAATGTGAGGACCCTGCCAGCCTATGGTGACATATTCCGATTCCAATCCCCATACTTCAGCCTGCAGAGGCCCTGTAACGGGTTCTTCCTGTGTCAGGGCACGCTCAGGAAGATCAGGATTGGGTGCCCATGAACCAAAATACTCATCTATTACAGCAATCATTTCGTCCGGATCAAAATCTCCCGAAAGACAAATGGCCGAATTGTTTGGAACGTAATAAGTGGCGTAATAATTTTTGATGTTGGTTATGGATGGATTTTTCAGGTGCTCCTGGGTTCCGATTATGGTTTGTGTCCCATAGGGATGAGAAGGGAAGAGGGAGGTAAAAAGTTTTTCAATCACTTTTTCGCTATCCATGGTCGAGTACATATTCATCTCTTCGTAAACCGTTTCCAGCTCGGTATGAAAACCACGGATCACGTTGTCAGAAAAACGTTCTGCCTGGATCCTGGCCCAATTCCTGATCTGGTTAGAGGGAATATCCTCTATATAGACAGTCTGGTCGTAACTTGTGCCGGCATTGGTTCCTGTTGCCCCGATGGCCGACATGAGCTTGTCGTATTCATTGGGTATGGAATACCTGGAGGCTTCCAGTGAAATGCTGTCAATGCGGCTGTAAATGGCTTTGCGCTGTTCGGGATCAGTTGTGACCCTGTATTCCTCAAAAAGCACTTCGATCTGGTCCAGCAAGGGTTTTTCCATTTCATAATTCTGGGTACCGAATTTGCTTGTTCCCTTGAACATAAGGTGTTCAAAATAATGGGCAAGTCCTGTTGTTTCTGACGGGTCATCCTTTCCCCCGACCCTGACGGCAATATAAGTCTGGATCCTGGGGGTTTCTTTGTTAACCGTCATATATACCTTAAGACCATTGTCCAGTGTATATATGCGCGCATTGAGCGGATCGCTTTCGACAGTCTGATAACTGTAACGGGGTCCGCATGATAGTATGACACTAAAGGCAATTAGTGTCAAAACGGCAGTTGTGAATTTGTGTAAACGTTGCATAATCATGGTTTTATTAATGCAAATGTACAAATAATTGTCCGCGGCACTGAATTTGCTTTCTTTTTTTTAAAAAATATTTGATAATGCAAGTCACATCACCTGTTTCTATGTACTGGATCCTTTTAATAGGAATCATGCTGCTAAGCTGGATTGTACAGGCAACCCTCAGGTCAAAATTTTCTAAATATTCAAAAATCCCTGTTAGCTCAGGACTTACGGGCGCAGAAGTAGCCCGCAGGATGCTACAGGAAAACGGAATCACCAATGTTCAGGTTACTTCCACACGCGGCAGGCTTACCGACCATTACAATCCTGTGACCAAAACAGTGAATCTGAGCGATGGTGTTTACAACAGCAACAGCATCATGGCGGCTGCGGTAGCCGCTCACGAAAGCGGACACGCCCTGCAACACGCTAAAGGATATGTTCCCCTGAAAATGCGCTCTACCCTGGTCCCCGTTGTAAGTTTTGCTTCACAGTGGGTCATGTGGGTCATTGTGGCCGGAATGCTTGTTATCAATACTTTTCCGCAACTGATGCTCATAGGGATCATCCTGTTTGCACTAACCACCCTCTTTAGTCTGATCACACTGCCTGTAGAGGTCAATGCAAGCCAAAGGGCACTGGCCTGGCTCAACAGCACAGGAATCACAAACTATGAAACATACCCCATGACTAAAGATGCCCTGAAATCGGCTGCCTATACTTATTTTGTAGCAGCTATCAGCTCACTGGCCACCCTGTTCTATTACATCACGCTCTTTTCAAGACGCCGTTAAGACTTCTCTTTCGGTTTTTTGTATATTTGTCATGATTCTTAACGTCTGTGCCCAATCATCTTCGCCTGGGCACTGTCCCGGCCGGTTATGTACCGCTCGTCTATACCGTTGGCACGCATGGCCTTCCATTTATTTTCATGATACTGCGTTCAAGACCATATGGATTCTTTAAGTATCTGCTCCAGATTATGCGTGAGGATAAAACTGACCAGCCTTGTCAGATGCCAGATTCCCAAAATTATGGCAACGGACCAGGCCACCCGGGGATTGTACAGCCATCTGCAGGGAAAATCTTTTTTGCGTATCAGCCCGACAATCTTCACAACCAGAGTACTGGTAAAGAAGAGGACAAGTACAGGCCCGAAAAGATGGAATTCCAGGCTTTCCATCCATGCTCCCCTATAGAGGGATACCATGGATTTGACCATGCCACAGCCGGGACATGGCAGTCCGGTCAGCATTTTAAACGGACAGAATGACTGGCTGGACTGCAAATGATCTGCCCCGGGATCAAAAAGGAGGATTACCAGGGGCATGAGCAAAAAAAGTAGCAAGGCTGTGATTGCTACTATTTCACGCCTGCTTTCCACGAGGATTTAATTGTATAATTTATTGATCTCGCTTTGTACGATCATAGCTGCGATCATGGGAAAGAAAAATCCCAGCAACATCAGTAAAATGGACTGGTCTCTTTCAGGAATACCCAGCCTCTGGTCCAGAGCAGGCAAGCCATCACGGCCAATAATAAAGAAAAAATACATATTGACCGGCCATATGCAACCGGCAAAAACGGCCACAACAGGTGACAGTATCTCCCTTCCGTTCAGGGCATTAAAAACCTTGGCAGCCTGCAGGTTCCAATATATAAGGTACAATCCGCATGTGATGAATCCTAAAAGGAGCACGACCAGGGGATCTCTTTTAAATTCGGGAATGTTGTCAATGATCTGCATAATCGTATGTGTTAGTTAATAATTAGGGGCTGCTGAATAATTTATAAAACGTTGACTGACAATAAAATAAGTCAATAAAAAATTGCATAAGTGCAAGAAATTGAGTATTTTTACTTCATAAACCTTGCATAATATGATACGCTACAAGAGCTCCATGCAACTTTCAATTTCTGAATTCAAGATGCCCTTTGAGGCAAAATTAGATGAGAATAACCGGTGGGTTGTTGTTCTGAGATGGTCTAACTTGCCTGGACTGTTTTTTTACGTTGGTTAATTGGTTTTCGTAATGTACCGTTTCTCAAGCAAAGTTGTTCTAAAATTTATAGGAGCCCTTACTGGAGCTCAAAATAAATGTTGGAAATAACTTTGCCCGGACGTTCATCGATTTTCTTATTTAAGCTGCTGATTTATAAACATTCTCTGGTTTTTTATCATCTAACGATGAATGGCCTCTTTTATAGTTGTAGTAAGTGATAAATTCCGCTTCCGCGCATGCCTGCCTTACCTGTTCTCCGGTTACCAATTCTAACAAATAGAGCTTGTCATATTTAATGGTACGCCAAAACCGCTCGATCCACACATTATCAATAGCTCTACCTTTTCCGTCCATGTATATTTTCACCGTTTCAAGGCTTTTCACATAGTCTACGTAGGCATCCGAAGTGAATTGACTTCCCTGGTCCGAGTTGATAATTTCAGGAGTGCCATGCGTATAAATCGCCGTTTGCAGTACATCAACAATCCATTTCGTATCCATTGTGTTGGACAGACTCCAGCCCACAATAAATCGGCCGTACACATCCATTATGGCAAAAAGGTACATATATCCTTTGCGCATGGGTATATAACTGATATCCAATGACCAAACCTGATTTGGACGGTCAATGGTCAGATTGCGAAGCAGGTAGGGATATTTGTATTGGGCAAGATCCATCACCGTGGTACGTGGCCGACAATAAACCGTTTTTAAACGCATGATTTGCATCAATCGTCTTACATGGCATCGACCCACCTGGTAGCCTATCTTTTTGAGCTCTTTAGCCATCCTTCGCGTTCCTCGCGAAGGATCCTCCAGGTACAGAATATCAAGTCCCTTCATCAGAACCAGATCTTTATCGTTAGCCCTGCAAGGCGTATAATATAGCGTACTTCTGCTCATCGATAACAGCATACATTGATTACAGATGCTATGAGCCTTATCCTCACGGTCTATCATTGTTTTGCGATCCGTCAAAGAAATCATGGAAGCTTTTTTTTTAACCAGTTAATATCTACTGTCAGCTGACCTATTTGTTGTATCAGCTCTGCTTTGTCCTTCTCCAGTTGCTTTATCTGTTCTGCCTCATCGCTCCCTCTGTCAAAGACTTTTTCGGCATTCGCCAAAAACTCCTTCTTCCATGAGGTAATCAGATGGGGATGTACCTGATAAATTTGTGCCAATTCGGAAATCGTCTTTTCCTCTTTTATTGCTTCAAGGGATACCTTTGCCTTGAATTCTCCGTTAAATACTCTTCGTGATCTTTTCATATGACAGTAAAATTTAAATGTAAGTATTTTTTCTGTCCAGTTTTTTTAGACCACTTCAATTCCCCAGCCTAATTTTATCTCGTTACTATTGAACATGATGAAACTGAGAAATATAAACATTTATCCATTCAGAACACAAATGAAATTGTGTGCCTGATTAGGAATTATTCAGCAGCCCCTTAATTAATCCATATTCTGTCTGAATAATTTTATTTCGCCGGTTTTCCCTGCGTACTTTCCTGTTAAACTCCCATGCGGAGTGATGAACATAATCACGCGGATGATCCAGGTGCAGCGTAACGGCAGAATATCTGATCTGCCTCCCCCTTATGCCCAGCCGCTCCAGCCTTTCCCCAAATTCTCTGTCTTCTCCCCCGTAGCGAAGCCTCTGGTCAAATCCCCTTACCAGCACAATATCCTTTTTCCAGGCCGAGGCATTCCCTCCGTTCCAGGTTGCGCCGGCCGGAGTAAACTGGTTTAGCAGCCGTGCTTTTAAACCAAAAGAATCCAACTTGTTGTTCTTAAAAGAACGTTTTAGTCCTCTTTCCTCCAGCCATTGCCTGTCAAAACATATTCCTGCTGCAATCTCACTTTCATCAATCATTTGTGAAATTTCACCGGGCAGCCTCACTGTCCCGCCGGAAAGGAACCTGCCCGTCTGCCGCATTTCCAGGTGCACCTGAATGAAGTCCCGCCGGGGAATAATGTCCCCGTCGCTGAAAATCAGATAATCCCTGCTACTCTCCAGAATGGCTTTGTTCAGGATGGCGCATTTTCTAAAACCCTGATCTTCATGGTATACATGTATTATAGGAAAAGCAACCCGATGTCTCATTCTTTCAATGACCTGGCGGGTACTCTGATCGGATCCGTCATCGGCAATAATCAGTTCAAAACCCCTCACAGTCTGGTATTTATAGCCATACAGGACAAGTTCCAGCCACCGGGGCTGGTTGTACGTCGAAATAATGACAGATACCATCGTAAACAAAGATAAAATAATTTGTTTCTTAAATATAAATACCTTATATTTGAACTGTACGTTCAAGCCAAAAATATACGGCTATGAAAAACATTATTATCCTATCCATTTTGTGCCTGACGATCGTGTCTCCGCTAATGTCTCAGGTTGTTGTTACAGGTCACATCACCGCTGAAATTGTGGATGCTGCAAGCATTTCTTCGGCATCGGTCAATGAAATGGAATTTACCAGGTCTCAGGATTCTGATGAACAAGAAAATGATGAACCCGTTTTACTGGGAGAATTTTTAGTTCATTCAGGTACCGATGTTGCCTGGGACGTTGTGATTAAGCCGGCTTCCCTTACTGTATTTAGCGGGGAGAGCCTGACACTGGACACTTCTCTGGAAAGAAGCGCTGCAAACGCTGGTGAAACACCCGGCAATCAGCAGAAAGATGCAGATCAGACACTGCTCCTGAACGGTAATGTCAATATTTTGCGGGAACAGCCTTCCGGCCTCTATCAGGGGTCTTATACTGTCATTCTCGCATATAATTGAAATTTAAAGTTCAAAGAACCGCCTGATATATTGTAAATTTCTCTACTTTTGCGAAATTTACAATATATCTTTTTTGATGATATTGAATCCATTACATCACCGCCGTGCGATTTTGATCGTAACTTTTTTCCTGCTGATCACCGGAATTCTGCTCCCTGCAGAGGGCCTGGCACAGGAAGAAGAGTACCTGGAAGAAATGGTGATCTATTTTTCTGTTCCACGCATAGGGGGTACTGATATTTCAGCCGTAATTGGAGAAAACAGTGTCTATTTATCAGTAATAGAAATTTTTGATTTTCTTAAAATCAAAAATTCATATACGGCCGGGTTTGATTCCGTAAACGGTTTCTTTATCACCGAAGATACGCCTTACAACATAGACAGGGCCAATAACAAAATAACATTCCGGGATAAAGAATTCCAGCTAAAAACAGGAGACATCATCCGTTCCGAGACCAATATATTTCTAAGATCTGAGTACTTTGGCCAGGTATTCGGTCTGGACTGCAGCTTTAATTTCAGGAGTCTGTCTGTAACCATGAACACCAGCATTGAACTTCCCGTGATCAGGGAAATGAGGCAATCACAGATGCGTAAAAGCCTGGGACAGATCAGCGGCGAGATTGTGGCTGATACGGTCATAGGCAGGAGATTCCCATTAATTCACTTCGGGATGGCAGACTGGTCTGCTATCTTAACACAAGAGATCAAGGGGCCTAAGGAAGCCCGTTTGTCCCTGAACCTGGGCGGGGTTGTTCTAGGCGGTGAAACCAACATAAACCTGAATTATTCCACCAACGCACCTTTCCAGGAAAAAAACCAGTTTTACCAGTGGCGCTATGCCAACAACAAATATAAAGCACTAAGACAGGTTATCCTGGGAAAAATCAACAGCTTCTCCACGTCTACCATCAATTCACCGGTATTGGGTGTTCAGATTACAAACACACCTACCACTTACCGGCAGTCCTTCGGGACCTACACCCTGAGCGATGTCACAGAGCCCGGCTGGACCGTTGAGCTGTATGTGAACAATGTCCTGGTGGACTACAAGCAGGCCGACGCTTCGGGCTTTTATACTTTTGAAGTCCCTATGGTCTACGGCAGTACCAATGTAAAATTACAATTCTATGGTCCCTGGGGGGAAGAACGCTCTAAAGAGCAAACACTCAATATTCCTTACAATTTTCTTCCGGCAGGCAATTTTGAGTACCGGCTCTCGGCCGGAGTAGTTTCAGATTCGCTATGGAGCAAATTTTCTAGGCTGGACATGGATTACGGGATAACCCGTTTCATGACCATCGGAGCCGGTGTGGAATACCTTTCTTCTGTTACTTCGGGTCAAATCATGCCTTTCGTGCACACATCGTTAAGACTGGCTCCCGGGTTGTTGCTCACCGGTGAATATAACCACGGGGTAAATGCAAAAGGAATATTGAACTGGAGGTTGCCCTCCGACATACAGCTGGAAGTTAATTACACCCGATACGATAAAAATCAAACAGCCATAAACACCAACTATCTGGAAGAGAGGCGGATTGCCATGTCCATCCCTATCAGAATAAAACAATTTTCCCTCTTCTCCCGGATGACCCTCAATCAGATAATCATGCCCACCACCCGGTACACCACTGCAGAGGTTTTGCTGTCAGGGAGCGTCCTGGGAGTAAATACAAACCTGACTACTTTTGCAACTTTTTCGTCAACAGCAAAAACAAACATATACAGCTCCCTTTCCATGTCACTAAGACTTCCGGCATCGTTTATACTGACCCCCCAGACACAATTCAACTACAACCAGGGCAAGTTTGTTTCTCTGCGTGTGGCGCTGGAAAAAAGGTTATTCTCTGACGGCTACCTGAACGTTTCGTTTGAAAGAAATTTCATGAGTGACATAACCAACGTGGAATTGGGGCTCCGTTATGATTTTTCATTCGCGCAAATTGGCTTCTCTGCAAGAAAAAGCAACAAAACCTACTCTTTTGTGGAAACAGCAAGCGGCAGCATCATGACAGATCCCCGTTCCGGACTTGTTACTGTCAATAACAGAAGCAGTGTGGGCAAGGGTGGTATGATCCTGTATCCTTTCCTGGACCTGAACTGGAACGGCAAACGAGACAAGGGAGAGCCCAGAGCCTTTGGCATGGAGGTTCAGGTGAGCGGAGGCCGGATCCGGTATATAGAAAAAGATACCGTTACAAGAATATATGACCTGCAGCCCTATGCCCAGTACCTGGTCACCCTGAATGGCAGCAAGTTTGACAACATTTCCTGGAGAATGCACAACCAGACGATGAGCGTAACTGTAGACCCAAACCAATTTAAGCGCATTGAAGTTCCGGTGATGGTAGTTGGAGAAGTGTCAGGGCAGGTTTACCTGCGTGATAAAAATACCCTGCGTGGTCAGGGACGCATCACCATACAATTCTACAAAAACGATTCAGTAATGATCAGCAGCACACTTTCCGAATCGGATGGCTTCTTCAGTTATATGGGGCTGGCACCGGGAGATTACCTGGCAGCTATAGATCCGGAACAGATGAGAAAGCTCAATATGACTGCTACTCCCGCATACATTCCCTTTACCGTGGAACCCAGTGTAGACGGTGATTTTATCTACGATCTGGAATTTGAAATCCAATCCAATGCTCCTGCTCAGCCTGCTTTCCCGGCTACTGACACCTCCGCTGCCAGGGTGGCTCCCCAGGCTACTGACACCTCCGCTGCCAGGGTGGCTCCCCAGGCTACTGACACCTCCGCTGCCAGGGTAGCTCCCCAGGCTACACCTGCATCACCTGCCAGGGTAGCTCCCCAGGCCGCTGTTCCAGCAAGAGACACAACTGCTACTCCCGCCAAAAAGGAAACAACAGCCATCGGCCCTGCTAAAAAAACACCTCCTGCCATAGCTCCTGGAAGCCCTGTCCAGAGCGGTTACCGCCTTCAATTCCTGGTTACAGACAAACCTCTGGAAAGCGGAAGCAACTACTTTACACGCCTGAAACAAAGGCTGCCTGTACTTGAAATCACTGCTGTACTGGAAGAAGACGGACGTTATCATTATGTTTCCCAATACTTCCGCACCCGTAGCGAAGCCCTGCACTGGATGCGCATGGTCAACGGGATGGGTTGGAAGGACTGCATACTGAGGTAGGGTACCGCGCTCCGTGCTCCTTGCACTTCAAGATCATAAAGCTTTTTCTTTAAGCCGAAGCTTCAACCTTTCCTACTGGCGGTCGCCTGAGTGCTAAGTACGGAGTGGTCTTTCAAGGCGGTGCGCCAAAAGCCATTGGTGCAAATTAAGGCGCTGCTCCGCAGTTCCAATTATTGTTCTTGGTTGCTTTATGGGAGGTGGTAAGTGATTGCTTTATTGCTAAAACACATAACCTGCTATTATTGTGTGTGTTATAGGCCTGGACGGCCTTTTGACAACTTACCACCTCCTTGGATTTCAGCGGTTTTGCAGGGAGGTGGTAAGTTGCGGTTATATCATAAAAGCACGTATGGCGTTGTTAATGTGTATATTAAAGGCATAACCGGAGTTTTGGCTACTTACTACCTCCCTGTCAATCCCAACACCAAAAGGATTAAACTTTGATCATCTCTATAGGAGACATACCCCTGCCTTTTGTCAGTTCCAACACCAAAAGGAACAGACCCGGATAAGTAACGCAGGTCGTGGTACCGCGTACACTTAATGTATTGCCTTGTTTAACAGGTGATTAACAAAAAAGCTCTCCCGGGAAGCTCTTTTGTTATGGTACTGATATCCAGCACAATGAATCAAGTGTACGCGGTACTCCTGATAGGCAGTAAAAGAATGGAGTGTCGCGGCAAAAAGAAGGCCGGCCAAAATAATTTGGCCGGCCTTCTTTTGGAGGTGGGAGCTAAGAGATTCGAACTCGTGACCCCCTGCTTGTAAGGCAGGTGCTCTAAACCAGCTGAGCTAAGCTCCCGAATGCGCTAGCTAAGGTTTGCTAAATGGGACTGCAAAGATATGTTTAATTTTTTTCCCTGCAAAAAAAGTTTTCCAGTAGATCCGCTACGGTAAAAGTACTGCCTCCCACCAAGATCAAATCCTGTGGGGAAGCTGCTGCACAGGCTTTTTGGAAAGCATCTGCCACACCGGACACTTCTTCTCCTTCTAAGCCCGCTTCCCTGCATCGGGCGGCCAGCTCAGAGGCAGGAAGCGCTCTTGGAATTTGGGCCCGGGTAAAAAAATAATACGCATCCCGGGGCAACAGGGGTATGATGGATCGCAGGTCTTTTCCCTGAACGACTCCAAAGACAAAAAACAAACGCCGGTAAGTTTCTCTTGAAAGCTGTTCTTTCAGGTATTTCATTCCATGTGCGTTATGACCGGTGTCGGCAATCACCATGGGCTGTCGGGAAAGATGCTCCCATCTTCCGTGAAGTCCGGTTGCGGATTCAAAGTGTTCCAGGCCCCGGGAAACCGCTTCGGGTGTCAGCCAGGATGATAAATCCGGGTTGATTGCCTTCAGAACATCCACCGCACAAAGTGCTGTTTTCAGATTTTTCTGCTGATACAAGGTGTCTCCTTCCAGGGAGTATGCCTGGTCCGGTCTGTCAAAAGCACGGAAAAGAGGGGCATGTAATTGGCCGGCCCGGGGGGCAATAACAGGAAAAGATTCCGGATCATACTCGCCCATCACAACCGGAACACCCGGTTTTATGATTCCGGCCTTTTCGCTGGCTATCTCTGCCAGGGTGTCTCCGAGCTGGTCACAGTGATCCAGCCCAATATTGGTTATGACAGAAAGAATGACAGAGGTTGGTGTTAAAATATTGGTGGAATCCAGCCGCCCTCCCAGACCAGTCTCAATAACGGCAATATCGGTTTTTTCACGTGCGAAGTGGTTAAAAGCCATGGCTGTTGTCATATCAAAGAATGAGGGCAATTCATCCCTTAGTTTCTCCATTCTTTGGCGGGAAAACCGTTCCATGAAATCAACCACTTCTTCCTGAGGAATCATTTTTCCGTTTACCCTGATCCGTTCCCTGAAATCTGTCAGGTGCGGGGATGTGTATAATCCGGTTCTGAGTCCCGCTGACTGCATTATGGCTGCCAGCATATGGGACACCGATCCTTTACCGTTTGTTCCTGCAATATGAATGCAGGGATACTTTTCCTGGGGATTACCCAGCCAGTCGGCAAGGGAAAGCATCCGTGCCGGGTAAGGTTTATACCCTCCAATCCCAATTTTCTGGTACTGGGGAAAGTGCTCTATCAAAAATGATACGGCTTCCCGGTATTCCATAACGCAGCGAATTTAGACATATTTTTTTCTATCTTTGTAAGTTAAATTACAACTAATGCCAAACAATCCCAAAATTTTCGTACTCGACACCAACGTCCTTCTGCACGATCATAAGGCCCTTGGTAATTTTCAGGAAAATGATGTGGTCATTCCCATCATAGTGCTGGAAGAACTGGACAAATTCAAAAAAGGAAATGACCAGATCAATTACAACGCCAGAGAATTTGCCCGCTCACTGGATAAAATTCTGGGCGATCAGATGTTGAATGGCTGGATTAGCATGGGTCCCGGCAGGGGCCGCCTGAAAGTGGAACTGGGACATCCTTTTCCGGACATGATGCAGGACTCTTTTTATGAAGATACCCCTGATCACCGCATCCTTGTTACGGCGCAGTACATGAAAGAGAACAACCCCGAGCGAAGGGTGATCCTGGTCACAAAAGACGTTAACCTGCGTATAAAATCCAAGGCGCTGGGTATAGAAGCCCAGGATTACCTTACCGATAAAGTGCGTGATGAAAGCATAGTCAGCCTTTCCAAGGGGGTTATCAAGTTGAACCGCGTTGCCCCACAGACCATAGCCAAGTTGTACCAGACACGTGAAGGTCTCAGTACCAGGGACATCCACCTTAAAGGAGCGCACAGCAATCAATACTATATACTTAAGAACAAGGACGGCATGGCCATGGCACGCTACAAGGCTTCGACCCGGTGCCTGATTCCCGTACCAGATCACAGGGCATACGGTATCTCCCCTCGCAATACGGAGCAGAATTTTGCACTGGATGCCCTGCTTGATCCGTCAATAAGCCTTGTTTCCCTCACAGGAATTGCCGGTACCGGCAAAACGTTGCTAGCCCTGGCAGCAGCCCTGGAGCAGGAAGGGGATTACGACCAGATTATGCTTTCCCGGCCCGTCATTCCCCTGCAAAACCAGGAGATGGGATTCCTGCCCGGAGACATAAAGGAAAAAATGGCGCCCTACATGTTGCCACTGCTGGATAATCTGGGTGTGATCAAAGGCAGTCTCAAACCCAACAGCCGGGAATACGTACGCATAGAAGAAATGGTTAAAAATGAAAAACTGCTGATTTCCCCGCTTGCTTATATCCGCGGGAGAAGTTTATCAAAAGTGTTCTTCATAGTAGACGAGTCCCAGAACCTTACCCCACACGAAGTCAAGACTATCATTACCCGTGCGGGGGAAGGCAGCAAACTCATTTTTACAGGAGATATTCAGCAGATTGACCAACCATACCTGGATATGCATTCAAACGGCCTTACTTATTTAACAGACAAGATGTTGGGACAGGATATATTCGCTCATGTCAATCTTGTTAAAGGAGAAAGGAGCCGATTGGCCGAGCTGGCAGGCAATATTTTGTAACATTTTTACTATTTTTGCAGCCCCAAACACGATAATTTTCAATTTTTTAACTAAATAATTTTTATGTCAGAAATCAAACGAGTTTACAGCTTTGGCGGAAAAACTGCCGATGGGGATGGTTCTATGCGAAATCTGCTGGGTGGCAAAGGAGCCAACCTGGCCGAAATGTGTCTCCTGGGTATACCTGTTCCTGCAGGTTTTACCATAACAACAGAATGTTGTACCGAATACTATGCCCTAGACTGCAATTATCCCAAGGGTTTGGCAGGAGAAGTCGCACAGGCCCTGAAAAAAACCGAAGATATTATGGGAGCCCGTTTTGGTGATCCTGAAAATCCTTTGCTTGTTTCATGCCGTTCCGGCGCCAGAAGCTCCATGCCCGGTATGATGGAAACTGTATTGAACATCGGTCTGTGTTCGGCGACCATTCCGGGGCTGATCAAAAAAACCAACAACCCCAGGTTTGTTTACGATGCATACCGCCGGTTGATCATGATGTTTTCCGATGTGGTCATGGAAAAGGCAGAGGGGATTGAACCGGCTGAAGGACAGGGAATACGTGTACAGCTGGATGGACTGCTGCATCAGATGAAAATAGAAAAAGGATATAAAAACGATACCGACCTTACAGAGGAAGACCTGATCACGCTCTGCGACTTGTTCAAGAAACAGGTGGTGCGTGTTCTTGGCAAACCCTTCCCCGACGATGCCATGGAACAGCTCTGGGGCGGCATAGGCGCTGTTTTCAAATCCTGGAACGGCAAACGGGCGATCTCCTATCGCAGGATAGAAGGTATCCCCGATGAATGGGGTACTGCCGTAACGGTCCAGTCCATGGTGTTTGGAAATATGGGTGACAATTCGGCAACGGGGGTTGCTTTTTCCCGCAACCCAGCCACAGGAGAAGCCAAATTCTACGGTGAATGGCTTATCAATGCACAGGGAGAAGACGTGGTTGCCGGTATACGTACACCCAACCCGTTGAATGAATCTACCAAGAACGACCAGAACAGGCATCTGCCCTCGCTCGAAACTACCATGCCCAAGGTATATGGCGAGCTGAATCAGATACAGAAGAACCTGGAAGCCCATTTTCGCGACATGCAGGATATAGAGTTCACTATACAGGACGGACGCCTTTGGATGCTGCAATGCCGTGTAGGCAAACGCACCGGGGTTGCTGCCCTGAATATGGCCATGGATATGCTCCTGGAAGGTCTCATTGACCGCAAGACGGCTGTTATGCGGGTGGCACCCTCCCAGCTTGACGAGCTGCTCCATCCAATCCTGAATCCAGAATCTGAAAAGGCTGCGCAGGTGGTTGGCAAAGGTTTGCCTGCCGGTCCAGGAGGTGCTGTCGGACAAATCGTTTTCACAGCGGAGGATGCTGTTACATGGAGCAAAAACGGGAAAAAAGTGATTTTGGTCAGGGAAGAAACAAACCCTGAAGACGTGGAAGGAATGCGTGTTACCGACGGACTGCTTACATCACGCGGAGGAATGACATCCCATGCTGCCCTGGTAGCCCGCGGCTGGGGAAAATGTGCTATTGTAGGATGCGAAGCCGTACATATTAACCTTGCAAAGCGCGTTCTTACCATGAACGGGAAACAATACCCGGAAGGCTCTGTTTTCAGCCTTAATGGAACTCGTGGTTTCGTTTATGATAAAGCCATAGAGACCATGGATGCTTCTGAAAACCCCCGTTTCCAGGAATTCATGAAAATGGTGGATTCCTTCCGTACCATGGGAGTCCGCACCAACGCCGACACACCGGAAGATGCCAGGATGGCCTTGAATTTCGGTGCCGAGGGAATAGGCCTGTTCCGCATTGAGCATATGTTCTACGGATTGAATTCTGAAGCCCCGCTGAGCAAACTCCGCAAAATGATCCTTTCGGAAAATGTGGGTGAAAGAAAACTGGCCCTCCACGAATTGGCACCTTATGTTAAAGCCGCTGCAAAAGAGACACTCCGTGTTATGGACGGTCTGCCGCTTACCTTCCGTCTGCTTGACCCTCCGCTGCACGAATTTGTTCCCCATACACTTGACAAACAGAAGGAACTGGCCAAAGAATTGGGCGTTAGTGTGGAAGATGTGATCAAACGGGGAGAAATGCTGCACGAAGAAAATCCCATGATGGGACACCGTGGAGTTCGTCTTGGAATTACGTATCCCGAAATTTCTGAAATGCAGTTCCGTGCCATTTTTACAGCCACGGCCGAACTAATCAAGGAAGGGCTCCGTCCCAGGCCCGAAATCATGGTTCCTGTAACCATAAGTGTAAAAGAACTGGACGACCAGAAAATCATCGCCGACAGGGTTCATAAAGAGGTCCAGGAACAGTTCGGAATTACCTTTGATTACCTCTATGGTACCATGATAGAAATACCCCGGGCAACGATTGTGGCAGACGAGATGGCCAAAACGGCACAGTTCTTCTCGTTCGGCACAAATGACCTGACCCAGATGACCTTCGGTTTCTCCAGAGATGATATCGGCTCGTTCATGGGAGAGTACATCCAGAAGAAGATACTTCCTTTTGACCCGTTCCAGCACATTGACGAGCCTTCTGTTGGCAGACTCATGGAAGAGGGCGTTACAAAAGGCCGCTTGACCAATCCCGGTATCAAAATCGGAATATGCGGAGAGCATGGAGGAGATCCCCAGTCAATCCAATTCTGTTACAAGTTAGGGATGACCTATGTATCCTGTTCCCCGTTCAGGGTGCCTATCGCCCGCCTGGCAGCAGCACAGTCAGCCATCAGGGCAGCCATGTAAGTTCCCTAACAAACAGCATATTGTTTACACTAAGAAGAAAAAGGCTCCAAGGGGAGCCTTTTTCTTCTTTTTCCTATCTTTGTCTATATGAAAAACATACTTATCACCGGGGGAGCCGGTTATATAGGGAGCCACACCGCCGTGGAGCTACTTGAGGCAGGATACGGGGTGGTCATTGCCGATAACCTTTCCAATGCAGATACAACCTGTCTGGAGGGTGTGAAAAAAATCACCGGCAGGGATATTCCTTTCTACCATGCCGATTGTTGCAGGAAAGACCAGCTTTTGCTAATATTTGGCGAACACAGGATTGACGGAGTCATTCACTTTGCCGCTTTCAAGGCAGTGGGGGAAAGTGTGGAAAAACCGCTCATGTATTACCATAACAACGTGTTGTCCCTGGTTACCTTGCTGGAAGTGCTGGCAGAAAACAAAGGAGGCCATGTGGTATTTTCTTCCTCTGCCACCGTTTACGGACAACCGCCTGTCCTGCCGGTTACGGAAGATACCCCAAGAATGCCGGCCACAAGCCCTTACGGGAATACAAAACAAATTTGTGAAGATATCCTGACCGACACCGTTAAGGCCAATGCTTCCATCAAGGGGATCATCCTCAGGTACTTTAATCCCATAGGCGCTCATCCTTCCGCCTTAATAGGCGAATTGCCAAGGGGCATTCCCAACAACCTGGTTCCTTTCATAACACAGACAGCTGCCGGGATCCGCAAGGAACTGCAGATCTTTGGCAATGATTACAACACCCCGGACGGAACGGCTCTCAGGGATTATATAGATGTGGTGGATCTTGCAGCGGCCCATGTCTCGGCCTTGAAGCGCATGGAAGCCCAAAACAAACCAGGATTGTGCGAAGTGTTCAATGTGGGGACGGGAAAACCGCTCTCTGTCATGGAGCTGGTCAAAAGATTTCAGACAATCAACAACGTCTCTTTGAAATACAGGATCACCGGACGGAGGGAGGGGGACGTAGAGGCTGTCTGGGCAGATACTTCACTGGCGAACAGGGTGCTATCCTGGAAAGCGAAACGCCCGCTGGAAGACACGCTGGCCAACGCCTGGGCATGGGAGAAAAGAATTCGCGGCATTAAATAAAAGATTGGTTATGAACAGTAAAATGGTACCCTGCAGGTTCAAAGAACATCAGATAGATCCGCACCATCCCAAATGGGCTCAAACCCTGCAAAGGGGCAACAGGTTCCTGCAGCCGGAAGACAAACAGGATGACACCCGTTCCCAGTTTTACAGGGATTATTCGCGTATCCTGCATTGCACTTCTTATCGCAGGCTGAAACACAAGACACAGGTTTTTTTCGCAACACAGAACGACCACATCTGCACACGCATGGAACATGTGAACCATGTGGCATCTATCAGTTATACCCTATCAAAATACATGGGACTGAACACGGAACTGACACAAGCCATAGCCCTGGGTCACGATTTGGGCCACAGTCCATTCGGCCATGAAGGGGAAACACTGCTTTCCGATATCATGCGGCAATGGGACGGGACTTTCTGGCACGAAAAGAACGGGCTGTATACGGCAGACAAGATTGCAACCCTGCCCAATGCCTCGGGTATTCATAAAAACCTGCGGTTGACGTATGCCGTGCGTGACGGGATCATATCGCATTGTGGTGAAACAGACGAGAACGGGCTTTTTCCACGCAAAGAAGCCATTGACCTTGAACAGATAGAAAGGCCCAACCAATACATGCCCTATACGTGGGAAGCCTGTGTTGTCAAACTTTCGGATAAGATCGCCTACCTTGGCCGTGATATTGAGGATGCCATAGAGCTGAACCTGCTGGAGCCCGAGCGCCTGAACGAACTGTCCCGGCTTATGAGAAGAATCCCGAATGCACCGGGAGTGGTAAACAATACGGCCCTGATTGATCTTTTCATCAAAGACCTTTGCAACCATTCATCTCCGGAAGAAGGATTGCATTATTCCTGCCAATACTACAACCTGCTTGTTGAGGTCAAGGATTTCAATTACCGTCATATCTATTACCATCCACGGCTTCTTTATTATAAAGAATACGCACGGTGCATCATCCATACGATTTTTGATTTTCTGGAAGGATTTCATGGAAATGACCTGCTGCAGCGTATAGCTGACAACACGTCCAAATTCCCCACCCTGTTAAGGTATTTTTACGAATGGCTTGTAAAATATAGCAATGTGGACACAAGGGCAAGAAATGAGGCACATTTTGAGAACGATATCATATACGATATTGCTGACATAATGCAATACCGAAGGGCTATCATAGATTACATTGCCGGCATGACCGATAATTTTGCCATCCGTGTCTACCACGAAATCATATCCTTTTAAAAATCTGCCATCAGGCCCGAGAACAGTATGGTCCCCGTGCTTTTTTCCTTGATAAAATAAAGGAAGGGCCTGTCCACATGGAACGGGATGGTCTGTCCCGGACCAATGGAAGTCAGATTAAAACCTATGGTGGTAACAGCGGCAGCTTCTGTCCCTTCCTCATCCACCTGAATGTAGGAATTCTGTTTGAGCAGGCTTATGAAAAGCCGGATGTCGCTTATATTGCTGAAATCAGCCTTGCAAGGATCAAAGGCAATCCCCATTCCCATGCGGGTCAAAACAGGGATCATCGTTTCCTCTGAATCAAATTCCACCCTGAAGCGCGGGATGCGCAGGTTCAACTCGGCCGGGGAAAGGTTTTCCATCCAACCTGTCCATTGTTCCCAGGTCAGGGAAGAAAGCACGTCCGTGACAGAAACACCTGCATCGGGCAACGCAATGACCATGCTGTAAGCTTCGTTGCCATAAGGTATTTCGGCAACAGCCACTCCTTTGGCCACGGTATATCTGTATTGGCTGGTTTGTTCCATATAAGTCACCTGACCGGAAGTTCCTGACAGATTGGCAAAGGAGCCTTGCCAGCTTACTTTTTTATCAAAAGTTTTTTCCCATTTCCCTTTAAAGTAAAGGGCGTTGGTATAAATCAGCCTTTTATCGGGGTCAATCCGGTCAATGACCTTTTTGATCAGATTGTTGGTGTTGTCTGCACACCATTGGTTAATGACAGAAGGGGCCTTCGGGTCTGAAAAATCAAGCAGGTTGACCGAGGCGTCATAATACTGCTGCAGGGATTGAATGAAAGGATTCTTTACAGGAAAAGTCTTTTCAATCCATACTGCATTGGCGATGCTCAGCTTTATGGTGTTATCAACCGCCTTAAGGGCGGGAACAAGATGTTTGAAGAACCCGTTCATCTGGTCCGGCGAATATGGACCAAAACCCAGGACTGCCTTCATGTCTTCCAGGGTTTTACCGGCTGCTCCGTTGGTTACAGCCGATATGGCCAGAGATGCGCTCAAAGGAGAAATAAAGACATTCTTTCCCTCCTGCTCCAGGCACATTTCACGGAAAAGATCAATGCCAAAACCATTGCTGTTGCTTAGGATTTCCTGTTGAACCCTGGTAAGGATTATATCTTCCCTTTCCCCGGGGGTATCAGAGTTCCATTTGGAGCAAGACCCTGCCAGAGGTCCGGCCAGGGCAACTACGATCAATGAAGTGATTACAGATCTCATATATTTTGGTGTTTCAGTTACACAAGTAAAATGCAAAACACACCGGGATACTGCATGAACTTAACAATAATCGCCCCTGCCCTGCCGGTACCTTATGGTCTGCAGGCGACTGTGTTTTACAACACAGAAAAATCCTCCTTGCCCGCACCGCACAGAGGGCAAACCCAATCCTCGGGAAGATCCTCAAAAGCAGTTCCGGGAGCTATTTCATTGTCAGGGTCTCCTTCAGCAGGGTCGTATACATACCCGCACAAATCGCATTCGTACTTTTTCATAAATTATAGTATTAAGGGTTAAAAAGTAATGTCCATTTCATCGAGCAAATACTGTGCCTTTGCGAATTTCTGTATAATCCACAGGGCGTAACGTATGTCCAGGGTGACACATTTATTGAGGGTGGAATGAAAAAAGGAATCGCCTCCCAGGGATTCCTTGTTCCCGTCAAAGGCAAGACCCACCAGCCGGCCCCGGCTGTCCAGAACCGGTGATCCGGAATTCCCGCCTGTTATATCAAGGTCACTCAGGAAATTCACATGCATTTTTCCGGTTTTCCTGTCTTTCCAAACGCCCCAGTCTTCTGCTTCAAGGGTCTGCCGGAAAGGGTCAGTTATCCGGAATTGGTAATCGGAGGGATTCCATTTATCCCACAGCCCCTGTGTGGAACTGTACCAGTTGTATGTTACAGCATCCCGGGGATATAGAGGTCCCACCGTTCCGTAAGTGAGCCTCATGCTCATATTGGCGTCGGGATACTGCGGAATATCCTGCTCTTTTCTGTAAGCATACAAGGCTCGGGTATACTGCGTGTCTGTATGCCTTGCATTTATAGTACCAAGCAATCTTCTTTCTTCTTCATTATATTGCTGGGTGTCATAACTGTTGTTGAGCATACAGGCCGGATCGGACTGTATCTCGTTTATAGGATGCGGGGTAAGAAAATATTCCCGAAAGCTTTCCCTGCTCCTGAACACCGAGTTGTCAAAAATGTATCCGGCAAGCTTTAAGACATCGCTCTGAAAGTGATCATAACGTGATGCCAGGTAGTCACCCCAGTACCGGCGTGGGACGTTTGCGCAAAAATCCCTGAGTGCGATGACAAACCATTCCTTTTCCAATCCCGGATGGTACCCGTTGTAATAGTTCATCATGCGGCTGTAATAGCTGCTGAATTCGTCCCTTGTGCAATCCACCGTGTCTGTTCCTGCACGCCTGACTTCTGATCTGAGGCCCGCCACCCTTCTTGCCATCAGAAGAAACTGTGAGGATATGAGTGTTTGTCTGTACCATTCACGTGCTGCTGTCAGCTCTTCTGTAACTGAATAAGCATATTCCAGGTCTTCAAACAACGAGCCCCATAGCTCATTTCTTTTCTCAGAGGCCCTGATCCATTCCCGCATTCTGGCTTCTTCTTTTCGCCTGGTATCAATAAACCTGTGGCGAATAAGACTGAGAACCTCTCCCTCCCTCAATTCAGATACATTGGCCAGACTAAAATATGTATCGGCATATTGCAGGCGGATACCGGGATCAGATCCCATCCATTTGTTGATGATATCAAGATGGGCTTTTGAGGCACGAACCACCACGGGATATGTCACTGATTGTTTTTCATGCAGTCCGAAGGAAGAATTATAACGGTTTGTCTGGTAAGGATAACCAAGCGCCATTACAAAATCTCCTTCCCTGGTGCCTTTGGCGCTGATGGTCAGCTTAGCGTCAGGTACCAGGGGAATGTTTGCGGGATCATAGGGGGCAGGAGAACCGTCAGGAGCCGTGTATATCCTGTACAAGGCAAAATCGCCCTTATGTTGCGGCCATTCCCAGTTGTCGGTTTCTCCTCCGTAGGCTGCAATGGATACGGGGGGAGCCCCCACCAGGCGTACATCACTGTATTTCTGGTAGCAATACATATAATAACGGGAGCCGCTCCACATGGAAACGCACATACATTCATAGCCGGTCTTTTGCTGGTATTCTTTTTCCAGGAGCGCATACATCCTCCTGCCGGTCAAGGTATCCCTGAGCTGCAGAACCCTTTCTGTCAGATCAAATACTTTGCGAAGGAAATAGACATTTTTTTCCGGAACAGGTTTTTCTTCAGAAACATTGCGGGCCCAAAATCCTTCTTCCAGATAATTTTTCCCGGGGGTGCTGAACGCATGAATGTCCGAATAGGCACAATGGTGGTTGGTAATGAGGAGTCCGTTATCGGAAATAATCGAGCCAGTGCATCCAAAGTCCATAGACACGACGGCACTTGAGAGCGTGGTTCTTTCATTGTCATAAATAATGTCCGGCTTTATCTTCATGCCTTTTTTCTGCATCTGCCTCACCAGATTTTTCTCCAACAGGTGTACAGGCCACATGCCTTCATCTGCCCTGAGGGGCGTAAAAACCAGAAAAAGCGGAATGGCATATAATAGTATTTTTTTCATAAAAATCAGAATATCAGACCAATGTTTAATCCGGCCTCGTGAAACATCTTGTTGCCGGCAGAAAGTTGCTGTGTATAACGGTATCCCGTTTCGGCAAAAAGATTGAGCCCTTTTGCCGGGTTTGCAAAAAAAGTTACCCGAATCTTTATTCCGGCTGCTACCCGTTTGGCGGTCAGAAAATCATTCTCCACGCGGGCAGGTTCCGCCAGACGGAAGTCTTCAGGATTTTCAAATCCTATGTTGTGCAGTTTTTGAGCCTCGAGCAATTCTTCCGGAGAGGTTTCTTCCAGGTGACCCGAGCCATAGGATATTCCAGGTGAAAGATCAACAATCCATCGTCCGGCAAACCAGCTCCTGTTAAGAAGGGCATAGGCCTGGGTCAGATCCAGGGAGCGCTGAACAGCCAGCGGATATTTGATCCATTGCTGACGGAACAGGGTGTGCGATACCCCCCCGGTTACCCTCCAGCGATCATAATGCTTATCCTGAGCTACCCTGTATGAATAGCTGATGTCCATAAACGTTTTCTCCTGTATAAAAGAGGGAATTATTCCATATTGCACCCATTCCCACAAACGCGATGTCTGGTTCAGTTCCTGCCGTTGAACGGGCTGGAATCCCCTTTGCCCTTCCTGGCAAACATCGGCTTTTATCCTGTGCCGGCCGGTGTAATACAACATCAGGGTGTTTTGCCATGACCATTCGCGGACATCTCCATACCTGCGGGCAAGTACCACATCTTCCCTTTGTGTCTGGTTTCTGAGTCCTGTCGAAAATTGATCAAACAGGGAAAACTTTCCGGGACGGTAATGCAGCGTGATGCCTCCGCCGTACAGATGGTCCCTGATCAGACGGGTGCCCGGAGCCGAGGAGGTATACACCTGCTGGGTGTTGAACCACATACCAGAAAAGGAGAATAAAACCTTGTTGGTGCTTGTCTCCACCTGGGTATAATCAATTTGTTCGGTGATGCGCCTGTAGAAAAGATGGACCCCTATGCGCGCCGGTCCGCTTTCATAAACGACAGAAGGTGCAACCATGAAGTCCATATAAGTATCACTATTCCTAAGATCCCTGTATTTTGCGCCGTTACGGGCATCATAAGAAATCCAACAGCCCAGGGTCCACTTTCCGGACACAGGAACGGCCATGCCTGCATCCATGTGATACGATTCAAGAACATAATTTCCGGCTACGCTGTCCGCCAGCATGAAAGGTGTTCTGTAGGGATCCAGGATTCCCAGCCACTGTTGGACTTTTCTGTCCTGGTAGCTGTATGAAAAGGATCCGCTCAGGGTAGTTTTTCCAAGCATCCGATAGGAACGTGTCTGCAGTCCGTAAAGGAATGATGTGGCAGGATCATATATATTTCTGAATTCACCGCCCCGGTATACGGTCCGGAGGGAAATGTCGGTATAATTCCTGTCAGAAAAAGCCATGCCTGCAGAAGCCCATCCTGTCTGCCAGGGATTATCCCAAAGGATCCGTTCCAGGTCCTGTCCTGCCATCCCGGTAATATTTCCCATAAGGAAACCCAGCGTTATGATCAAAACCTTTTTCATTTCCATAAGGGTGTGAGAATAGGCGCAGCCGGTACATCGTACAGGAAGTCCCCGGTTGAATTGTTGGTGTCGCTGTATATAATCCTTCCTGAGGGAAGTACCTCCTTTACTTTGCGTACAACAGCATTCCCCTTGTTTTGTCCCTGCCTGAGCCAGGTAAATCCGGCATCAACAGAGGCGGGCTGGCGCTTGAGCGCGTTGGCCGGATTCTGCACACATTCTACACCATCCAATATCCATGAACGGTGTATATGCATGTATTTCAGGCCACTGGTGCTTCCAGGCTGGTAATTTTGCCATCTTTCCACGTCTGCCAGCCACCGGGCAACACCCATCACCGGACGGAAAATTACAGGGGCCGGGGAATGTACACTCATTGTGTAGGCTGTACCCTGGCCTGCAAAAATCCTTTTCAGGGCAGGTACATCGGGATGCTTTTCATGATTGGGGAGTTCCTCGTCATAAAAACCGAAATGGGCCCGTGACAGATCCAGCCCGCTGGTAGCCCGGGCCGTATGATCCACCGCATTGAAAGCTAGTACTACAGATTCTCCCGGAGCCAGGGGATAATCGGTCCCTTTGCCGGGAATCATCCAGGTCATCTGGAACAAACCCAGCGTATCCAGTCCCATCCACGGGTTGTTGGATACCGTGGAATTGGCCGGCGCAAGGGTCCCCACGCAGAGTGAATCCAGGTAATACACCTGGTCTGTATTGTTATAAAGTTCCAGGAACTGATCTTTCGAATAATTGGCGCCATCAAGAGTCTTGCTCCCGGCATAATAGATCTGCCTGAAAATGATTCCCCCCGAAAGGGCCAGGTCCAGGGTGAAGGAAAAAATTGTTGTTTCCGCCGATAGCGCCAAAAACTCGGATTGCGATGCACTTACCGAAAAACCTTCCGGATACAATGCCGATAAAAGCAGGGTATACCTACCCGGACTGACGTTGAGCACAGCATGGCCCGAAACGTCCGGAAACGTTTCGTAAAAGATCGGCTCGTCCACTGCCTGTGCCCTGACTTTTACGGCGGTAAGATCAATTCCAGCCTGATCCGGGGGTGGCTTTACCGTAATGGACAAGGTGGAATACACCGGCTCCACATCCGTGCAGCCCGGAAGAAATACGGGCAGCAGGCTTGCAGCAAAAAGAATCATCAGTTGTTTTATCGGCCTGTTCATATGCCTATAAAGTTAATCTGACCTCGGCCCCAAAATAGAAGGGCAGGTTACGGGCAAAGGCTGTTCCCGATATCTTTTCCTTAACGAGCTTATCCAGGTTCAGGAAATTGTTGGCATAGAAAGACACCGCTGCCCATCTTCCGATTTCTTTAGTGAGCCTGATATTGAGAATTCCGTATACCGGATAGCGGGATCCCAGGTAGTAGGATTCCTTGTTGGTGGTTCCTATCAGTTCCCTGTAACGTACATCGTTCTCCATTTCCTGGGTGAAGGGGATGATGTTGCCGGAAAGATCCATGATATACAAAGGATTCACCCGCTTGGTCCAGCGGTCGTCACTGTATGCCCATTTGCCCGAGTAGCGGGATCCCTTATCGTCGTAATAATAAGTCTGCACCTGGTCCTGCCATTCACAAATATAGGCGGTCCTGTCCATAAGCACCAGCTGGGCCGTCAGGGTCACCACCATGCCTACGGCCGGCAGGTGTGTGATAAAGCAGACGTTGGTATTGAGACGCTCCCTCCTGGAGCCTGTATTTGTTTTGTTTCCTCCGGCGTAAATACCCGCATAGGGATATGGACTGCCCGCCACCTGTACAGGAACCGTTATCGCACCCATGGATTCATCCTGGGACACAATGTTCAGGTAAGCCCCGGTAAGTGAAACGGTGGTATGCAGACTTTTGATCTCGGGAAAAGCCACTGTAAATTCCACGCCCCACTTGTTCTGTACAATATTATTCACCGGTTTCTGGTAGGTAAGGAAGACCGTATCGCGGATCAGCGGCAGCGCTGTTCCGTCTACCCAGACAGCCCCGTTCTCGTATTGTGGGAGTTTCCCGGAGGGCACATCTATACGCGAGGGACTGCCCTGGTTCCATACATATCCGTACCGGTTGTAGGATACAGGCATGACCTGGGTGGCAAAACCATACCCGTTCACCATTTTTTCTTTGAAAAAAACTAGCGATCCGGTCACATTTTCAATGTCAAAATCCATCCCGGCCTCAAAATTGGTACTTTGCTGAAGCTTAAGCTCCGGATTCCTGACCTCCTGTTCCAGTTTTTTCGTGGTAAAGAGAACCATCCCTATCCCGTTGTCGTCTATGTCGTTGTATGAAAATGAGACTACATCCAGGTAGGTGGGCTCGGGGTACAGGTAGACCATGGAAGGCATTTTGTAATTCATTCCCCATCCCGTTCTTATGCTCAATTCCCGGAATCCCTTTTGTTTTTTCAGGATCTGGAATCGGGCATTGAATCTTGGTTCCACCGAGTAATACCGGTCCAGGCTAAAGCGTTCGTCGGGCAGGATGCCGTTAAAGCGGACACCTGCCTGGATCTCCAGGGCACGCACAAGGCCCAGGGGAACCCGCAGTTTATCCTCGACAAACAGGCTGTACCGGTTCAGAAAGGGAATATCCCTGAAGGAACGTTCACGGTAAGTGGAAGAGGCGTTGATATCGGGAGAGAGATAGGGATCGAACACCTTACCCGCACCCCTGTTTCCTCTTGAAGTCCATTCCACTCCGGCCAGTACCTTGTTGCTGATCTGACCATACTTGCCATACAGATTGGCAACCACCCTGGCCTGAATATTTACGGGCAGCCCGAACACCTCCAGGTCGGAATAGTAGCGGTAAGGGGTGAAAAAGCCGAGGTTTTCGCCTGAGGACATGGCCAGGGACTGGGGAACCCTCCCCTGACTGCGGTAGGTTTTCTCCCGGGAATACTGGGAGGTCACATCCCCGGCGGCCATGAATTCCAGGTTGGTGATCCATTTTTTGTTCAGCCGGTATGTTCCGTTAAAATCCAGTCCGATCCCCATATCCCTGTCCCTGGAAATATTGTCCAGAAAGTTATCCGGATCCGTCCGGTTATCGGCATCGGAATAAATCAGGCGCACCCGTGTATTGTAGGTCAGATTTTTTTTCGCTGTCTGCGAATAACCAAGGCGCAGGTTCACCCTCCTGTACACATCGGCGGGTGTTCTTACATCACCGTAAGAAAGTGCGTAATCTGCGTCTACGTTCACCACGCCTTTTTCCGGACCAAGTGAAAATCCTTTTCCTGCATAAACCTGTTTCAGACGGGGATCGGCTTTAAGCCGGATCTGCCAGGGGGAAACACCGGAGCGCGTCTTAACAACCACGGCCCCTGAAGTAAGATCTCCATAAACGGCCGAAGGAATCCCACGGATGACCTCCACGGTTTGTATATTATCGGTAGATATCTGGCGGGTATCCACCCCGGTGCCTGCTGTAGATTCCCCCACAGTGCCTATGGCAGATGTTTTCCTCACCTGCAGGTTGGCATCGTTGGAAAGGGTTACCCCGTCCATGATTACCGCAGTCCCGAAGGCGTTGGCGCTGTTAGAAGCGATATCCCTTATGGTAAGCTGGTTAACACGGTTAAGCCCGGGATTTTCAGTCAGATTGCCCGGTACCAATTGCATGATGTCACGCAGGCTCACAGGCTGCACATGTTCCAATGCCTGCTTCTCTATCCTTGAGGAGGAATTGAGCTTTCCCCCCTCCTCGGCTGTGACCACCACTTCCTCCAGCCGGAGGCTTGCCTGGGCAATCTGTAACACCAGCCCGGCCATGTCACGGTCGAGTTTCTGGGTAAAGGTCTTTTTGGCATACCCCAGGATTTCAACACGCAGGGTATGCGTTCCTGCAGGGACACCGGTAAAGCGGAAAGAACCGTCTTCTCCGGAAATATACCAAAGTCCCGTCTCTTCCAGAAAAACAGTGGCATAGGGGACAGGCTCACCGGAGTCCTGATCCTTCACTATTCCCGATAGAGCATACTGCTGCTGCTGTGCATAAGAATTCCTATCCGGAAGAGCGGTCATCAAGAGGAGCAAAACCAATATTACCGGATATTTTTGACGTGGCCTTTCCATAGTGCTATCTGTGATGTAAAAATAATACTTTTTTTGTACTTTTGCTTTCCATGAGACGATTTTCAGGAGTCATACACTGTTTAGCCGCCCTTGTTTTATCCGTGACACTTTTGACAGGGTGCAGAGAATCAGCACAGGAGGTTGAACTTTCCGTGTCTGCAGACAAGATCAACCTTCCCCAAAGCGGAGGATGGGTAGATATCATAGTTTATACCAATACTTCCTGGCGTGTTGAGAATCCACAAGGGTACCACATCGTGCCGGAATCGGGAACAGGAAGTGCTTCCCTTCGTCTGAGCGTAGAAGAAAACCCCAGCCTGGGAACCCCGCTCACGGGCAGTTTTACCATAAAGGCCGGAGAGCTGGCTGTTAGCGTTGAAATTACACAGGCCGGGATTCCGCCCCTGCTCGAGATTACAGATCCTGCAGCTGAATACGACTACCGTGCCGGGAGTCACACAGTCCATATCACGGCCAACCTTCCGTGGGAAGCCCGCTCCGACAAGACATGGTGTACGGTACTGCCTGTATCGGGGAACGGGAGTGGATCACTGGAGATCTCTTTCGGAGAAAACCGGGACCCACAGGTCCGGACAGCCATAATCACCATCGGGAATAATATCCATACAATTTTCAGGGAAGTCAGGTTAACCCAGACAGGTTTTGTACTTGATCCCAGGATGCGGGACAGCCTGGCCCTGGTTGAGTTTTTTATGGAAACTGAAGGAGAAACCTGGGCTAAAAACAAATGGGATCTGTCTGCTCCAATGGATACCTGGGAAGGAGTACGGCTGAACGCCGCAGGACGTGTAGATTCTCTGTCCCTGGCTTCCGGAGTGATTTCCCGTAAAGGCCCTGTTCCTGCATGTCTGGGAAAACTTTTGGCACTGGAACTGCTGACCCTGAGTAACAACAACTTTACCGGAACGCTTCCCCAGACCCTGGGAAATCTGGTGCTGCTCAGAAAGCTGAGTATTTCGTCCAACGCCGGAATCACAGGAAACATTCCTGCCTGGATTGGCAGTTTTACTGCTCTGGAGCGTCTAAATTTGAGCGGTATGACAGGCCTGACGGGGGCGCTGCCGGCAGAACTATTCAACCTTACTTCCCTTACAGACCTTAACCTGGTAGGCTGCACAGGTCTTGGGGGGCCCATTCCTGCGGATATCGGAAAACTCACCAGGCTGACCAACCTGCAAATGAGCAACGTCCCCTTTACAGGAACAATACCCGCCGAATTCGGTCAGTTGCGTGCACTCAGAAGTCTGGGCCTGTATAATACAAAGCTGGAATTGCCCCTGCCCGATGCATTTTTTGAACTGGAAAACCTTTCGTCTGTGTTGTTCTATCAGAACGCGAATTTCAACGGGCCGCTGCCCGCTGGTTTCGGGAAGATGAAAACTAACGCTGACCGCTTGAGCATCAGGTTGGAAAACTGTAATTTTACCGGAACCATTCCCTTAGAATGGGCTGGTATTCCCGATGTCACCTCCCAATTGCGTGTGCAGGGAAACCGGCTTTCAGGAACAATCCCCCAAATTGTGAAACAACATACCTGCTGGACCCCCTCTGTATGGAATCCGGCCGTTTATATATGTCCACAGCAACCAGGCTATGGATTTGACAACTGCGACTGACATGGATTCCTACAAACTGCTAAACCTTGCGCTCCGTAAAGGAGGGGATTACGCCGACCTTTATTTTGAACAAACCACTTTTCACTCCATTGTTTTACGTGACGGAGAAGTAAACGCCGCCTCGACGCACAATGAGGGCGGCCTGGGCATCCGGGTGGTCAGCGGGCAAAATACCGGCTACGCCTATACAGAATCATCACTGCCGCGCGACAGGGAAGAAGCGGCCAGAACGGCTTCCCATATTGCGCAAGGATTGATCAGAACATCACAACCTGCTGCAATTGCCACCCTGAACCTGCCTGACCGTTACAGGATCGTCAAACCCTGGGAGGAATTTTCCCCGCAGGAAAAAATGCCTTTTCTCTATGATCTGAATGACCGCATATTCAGTGCAGACAAGCGTGTGAAAAAAGTCACCGCCCAACTTTCCGATTCAACCTCACAGATTGAAATTTACAATTCCCTGGGGATCCACTGCGCCGATATTCGTCCTATGGCTTCGCTTTCCGTTTCTTGTGTCATGGAATCGGGCGGACAAAGGGAATCGGCATCCTCTTCGCGTTCCTTCCGGATGGGAGGCGAGTTTTTGACACCCGGGCTTATTGAGGAACTTGCGCGGGAAATCATTGACCGCACGTCGTTTCTTTTCGGGGCAAAACAGCCCAACGGCGGAGAAATGCCAGTTGTGATGGCTGCAGGAGGTTCGGGGATACTTTTGCATGAAGCCATAGGTCATGCGTTCGAGGCCGATTTTGCCCGGAAAAAAGTGTCCATCTTTTCCGATATGATGGGCAAACGTGTCTGCAGTCCGGGCATTACGGTAATAGACGACGGGACCATTGCCGGTAACAGGGGGTCGCTCAACGTAGATGACGAAGGTGTTCCCGGACAAAAAACATATATGGTTACCGATGGCATCCTCACCTCGTTCCTGCATGACAGGATCTCGGCCCGTTACTTCCAGGCTGAACCAACCGGAAACGGCCGCAGGGAGTCTTTCCGGTACATGCCACTGCCCAGGATGCGGGCCACATATATGGACAATGGGCCGGATACGGAAGAAGCGCTCATCGCCTCGGTAAAAAAGGGTCTCTATGTAGATACTTTCAGCAACGGTCAGGTCCAGATAGGTGCCGGAGACTTTACCTTCTATGTCAAAAGCGGATACCTGATAGAAAACGGGAAACTGACACAACCCATAAAAGATACAAATATCATAGGCAACGGACCGGAAGCCCTTGCAAGAATTACGGGCGTGGCCAACAATTGTGCCATAGATAACGGAACCTGGACGTGCGGCAAGGAACAGAGTTGTGCAGTATCCTGCGGAATGCCCTCCGTTCTGGTAAGTTCACTAACGGTAGGAGGACGGGTATGAAACAAAAAGACCTGCTTCAACAAATGTGTGATTATGCCCTTCAGGGAGCCCTCCGGAAAGGAGCACAACACGCCCGGGTTGCTGCAATCAGCAATACAGCCAATGAACTGTCTGTACTGAACGATTCCATAGAGACAATCCAGAAAGCCGTGGACTCTTCCCTGATGATCCACCTATTCGTAGATGGGCGTTATGGGACTTGTTCCACAAACAAGGCCGATCCTGCGGGTATCGACAAACTGCTGGACGACGCTGTTGCCTCGGTCAGGCTTCTGGCTCCGGATCCATTCAGGATACTGGTTCCGGGTGAACTTCGCTATGAAGGGGATCCCTTATATTCTGCACACAGAGGCTCTGTGGATACTGGGGTAAAGAAAGCTTTCCTGAGCGGATGTGCTGCCTCTGTCTGGGGCAAAGATCCTGCCCTGATCAGTGTCACTGCAGGTTATTCTGACTACAGGCGCTGGCTACACCTGGCAGACACTGACGGATTAAACTGCACCTCGGAAGAAACCTGGTACAGCCTGTCGGTAGAATGTGCCGTCAGGGGACGGGGGGATGCACGTCCCTCGGACTGGGATTATCTGGGCGGAATTAAACCGGAGAACATTGGGATAGGCAAAGAAACTCCCTGCACATGTGCCGCAACAGCTCTTGAAAGGGCCCTTTCCAAAAGAAATCCCGGAAAAATTGCTTCGGGCAGGTACCCGGTAATCGTGGAAAACAGGGTTGCGGCCACCCTGCTCGCTCCCCTGATCGAGGCCATGTCGGGAAGTTCACTCCAACAGCAGAATTCTTTCCTGCTGGACAAACTGGGAAAAAGCATTGCCTCGCCCGCACTGACACTGATTGACAATCCCCACCGTAAAGGATCGCCGGGCTACCGTTTCTTTGACAACGAAGGGCTACGTACGGCTAAGCGCACCGTAATTGAGTCAGGGCGGCTGAATACGTTTTTTTTGAGTACCTATTACGCCCTCAAAATGCAGATGCCTCCCACCATATCTTCGCCTTCCCTGCTGTTTTTGAAGGGTGGCAAGGGAAGCGCCGCGACTATTGCAGGTTCCATGAAAAATGGCATCTTTGTGACCGGGTTCAACGGAGGAAATTGCAACACGGCAACAGGAGACTTCTCATACGGAATTGAAGGTTATAAAGTGGAAAACGGACAGATCACATATCCGGTCAATGAAATGGTTATGACAGGCAATATGCTGGATCTGTGGAACAGACTGCTGGCAGCGGGTGACGACGCACTTACAACCATGTCCTGGCAAATACCTTCTCTTTTATTCGACAACATAGAGTTTGCAGGGCTTTAAACATTATATATGAAGAAACCGTCGCTCATCACAAGCCTCATACCTATAATCCTGCTGGTGTCCATCCTTCTTGCGAGTGTCCTTGTGTTCAGGGACCAGGTAACAGCCGGGCCTTCACAGTTTGCCCTATTGCTGGTGGCTGTCATTACTTTTGCCATTGCCCGTTTGAAATATGGCCTTACCTGGTCTATGGCAGAAGAGGCCATGCTTTCCCACATGAAAAATACGTACCCTGCTATCCTGATTTTGATCTCTATCGGAGCCCTTACCGGAGGATGGATGAGCAGCGGGATCATCCCTTCTATGATATACTACGGATTAAAGGTTATACATCCGGTTATCTTTTTACCCCTTGCCTTTATTATCTGCAGCCTCATATCTTTGGTAACAGGAAGTTCCTGGAGCACGGTGGGAACTTTTGGTGTTGCCCTGCTTGGAGCCGGGAAGATCATAGGTCTGCCTGTCCCCTGGCTGGCCGGAGCCATCATATCGGGGGCCTATTTTGGTGACAAAATGTCACCCTTGTCAGACACCACCAACCTGGCCTCGTCTTTTTGCGGGGTTCCCCTCTTTACCCACATACGGTATATGCTGGTGAACACATTACCCGTCTTTATCATATGCCTGATCATTTACACCATTGCCGGTTTTTCCATCCCTACGGAAAATGCGGTTGATATACAGCCGCAACTTAACGCACTGGATAACACATACAATATTTCTGCATGGTTTTTGCTTATTCCGCTCATTACCATTGTATTGGTATTTAAAAAAATCCCCCCTTTTATCACCCTGTTCTTATCAGCAATAGCAGGAGCCATAGCAGCCGTACTGTTTCAGCCGCAAATTTGCGAACAGATTGCTCAGGGACAGTTTGCCGCAGCGGTAAACATGATCAGCACCCGTGTGAGCGTGGATACAGGAGATCCGATCCTGAACAGCCTTACCTCTACAAACGGCATGGCAGGCATGTTGAATACAGTTTGGCTCATTTTGTGTGTTATTGCCTATGCCGGTGTGATGAGTGCCTCTGGTATGATCAATACAATTACTGAAAATTTACTCAAACTCATGCGTAACACCCTCTCCACCATAGGCACCACACTGGGAACATGCATTTTTTTCAATATGACACTGGGAGATCAGTATATGGCTATCATCCTGCCGGGAAATATGTTTGGCGATTCTTACCGAAAGCGGGGACTCGCTCCTGAAGTGCTCTCCCGCACCATTGAAGAATCGGCGACGGTCACTTCTGTGCTCGTACCATGGAATACCTGCGCCGTGGTACAGTCCACTGTCCTGAACGTAGCTACTTTGACATACCTGCCCTATTGCTTCTTTAATTTGATAACACCCCTGTTTTCACTGTTTGCGGCTGCGATAGGCTATAAGATTAGAAAATTACCAACAAACAATAACAATAAATCATGACCATTTCAGAAGAAAAAGTAGTTTCATTGTCCTACACGCTTATAGTTGACGGCGATGTGATTGAATCTGTAAAAGAAGATAAGCCCATGCGTTTTATATATGGACAGGGCTACCTTTTACCCGCCTTTGAAGAAAAGATTCTGGGAAAGAAAACCGGAGATGAATTCACGTTCGTTTTAAGCCCAAAAGACGGATATGGCGGGGTTGATTCCAACGCGATCGTTGAACTTTCAAAAGATATTTTCAAGGTAAACGGGACCATTGAAGAAGGTCTCCTGGTCAAGGACAAGGTGATTCCCATGCAGGATTCCCATGGAAACCAGCTGAACGGCATTGTAGAGGATGTGCTGGAGGATACGGTAAAAATGAATTTCAACCACCCCCTTGCCGGATGTGAGCTCAATTTCAGCGGCAAAGTTGTTGATATCCGTCAGGCCACAGATAAAGAGCTTATAGAAGGGCTCTATGGGGAACGAGCTGCCTCATCCTGCGGTGGAAGCTGCAACGGATGCAGCGGCTGCAGTTAACAATATACGAAAAGGGACCAACCCGCAGAAAAAGGGATCATTCCCCGGTTATCAGGCTGCTTCTTGTGACCGGGGAAATATCCAATCCGGCATACCGGCCTTCCTTCCATTTATAATAACCGGTAATGGCGATCATTGCGGCGTTGTCGGTAGTAAAAGGCAACAGGGGAATAAAAACCTCCCAATTCCTTTTCCTTGATTCCATAATCATTCTTTCCCTGAGTCCGCTGTTGGCCGAAACACCACCGGCCAGAGCCACCCGGTTAATACCGGTCCTTTTTACCGCCCTTATTACTTTGTCCACGAGTATGTCAATAAGAGTCTTCTGAAGGCCTGCCGCCAGGTGGGTTTTGTTTTGGGCTATAAAATCCGGGTCTTCTGCCTGCCTGTCACGTAAAAAATACAAGAACGATGTCTTTACACCGCTAAAACTGAAATCCAGATCTTTAATGCGGGGGCGGGCAAAACCAAACATTCCCGGATCTCCCATACGTGCCAGCCTGTCAATGTGAGGCCCGCCCGGGTATTCCAGTCCCAGGAGCTTTGCGCCTTTGTCAAAAGCTTCTCCTACTGCATCGTCTATGGTCTGTCCCAGGATCTGATAAGCCAGCGGAGCGTTTACTTTAATAATCTGCGTATGGCCACCGGAGACCAGCAGGCATAGAAAAGGAAAATCCGGTTTGCGGCCCGATGCCGGTTCAGTGCCGGTTCCCGATGGGGATTTGATATCTATGAAATGGCTCAGGACATGACCCGTCAGGTGGTTAACCCGGATCAATGGTGCCCCTGTGGCCAATGACAGACCCTTTGCAAAAGAGGTCCCCACCAGGAGGGATCCCAGCAGGCCGGGACCCTGTGTGAAAGCTATGGCATCTATTTCCCGGGGCGTGATACCGGCAATTTCAAGAGCCTGGCTCACCACCGGGACTATGTGCTGCTGATGTGCCCTGCTGGCCAGCTCAGGAACCACGCCCCCGTATTTTTTATGGACCTCCTGAGACGCCATGACATTGGAAAGCATTAGCGTGTCCTGCAACACGGCGGCCGATGTGTCGTCGCATGAAGATTCTATGCCAATTATATAAGCCATTGTCCTGTTCTTGAGTCTGCAAATGTGGCCATTTTTTTTGTAAATTTGTAAGTTCAGGGGTTATCTATGAGGGTCATCAAAAATATACTGCGTTCCATTCTTTTCATTGTGGTCATTTTACTGACAGGCACAGCTATTATCATTCAGGTTCCCCGGATACAGACGCAAATGGCAGAGCGGGCTGCCCGGTGGTTATCAGAGGCCACTGGCGCAGAAGTAATGATTGGAAAAGTCAATTTTGTCTTCTTTAACAAGCTGATAATTAACAATCTTTTGATCCGCACAGCTCCTTCGGATACTTTGTTTCACGCCAAAAAAATGTCGGTCAGTATTGGCCGTGTAAACATTCCTGGAAAAAAGATCGGATTGCAACGTGTGCTCTTGTCAGAAGGTTCTTATCACCTGATTATAGAAGACAGCACAACCAACCTTGAAAGCTTGTTTACTCCAGCGACCAGGGAAGACACCACTTCCCGGCCTTTCATGTGGGATATCCGTTCCAACCGGGTGATCCTGGAAGGTTTTGCCTACCATATGATCAACAGAGACAGCGGTCCTTCTCACGACAACCCGGAGTGCATGGATTTTTCGGATTTGCACATAGGCGATATATATATTGATATCCGGGGCGCCCGTTATTATGACGGAAAGGTTGAAGCGCGCCTGGACCGTCTTGCATGCCTGGAAAAATCGGGATACCGTGTGCAACACATGGAGGGAGATGTGACTGTTGACAGCCGGGAGGCCCTGGTTAAGAATCTGGTCATCAGGGATAATTACTCGCACGTAAAGGCTCATCATTTTCTGATGCATTACGGTAATTCAGAGAATCTTTCCGATTATCTGAACCGGGTGGTCATGGAGCTGGACATGGATAATGCATATTTCTCCTTCAAAACCATCGGATATTATGCCTGGTCATTCCCCCGGGACTTTGTCCTGGCGGTTCGTGCTACCGGAAAGGTAACCGGAACGGTGAGCAGTCTGGGTGGAAAAGATCTGTACATAAGTTCCGAAACTGGAAGAACAAATATACGGTGCGGATTCCTGCTCAGGGGCTTACCGGAATCAGAAGAAACCACCTTGCAGGTAGATCTTGACCAGATCAATTCAGACATCAATGATCTGAACAAGATACTGTATTCTATCGCCCGTGTTGATCTGAAGAGCATAGAAGAAAAGGCAGGAGGCAGGACCTCGTTCCAATTCAGCGGCCGTCTTGCCGGGCTGTTGACAGACTTTGCCGTTGAAGGAACGCTGGATGGCCATTTCGGGTCTTTATTCCTGGATATGGTCATAAACAACAATGCATACCCCGATGGGATTTTGTTATCGGGCATTGCCCGGCTCAGGGACCTGGACGCAGGGCTTTTCACCGGAATCCCCCAATTAGGCCCAAGCTCTTTGTATACAAAGGCCAGTGTGGCCATAAGGCCGGGAGGAATCCGCAACATCAGGGCCGATGTGGATACCCTGTTGATTACCAGTCTTGATTTTAATAATTACATATTCAGGGATATCAAAGTGGTTGGAGGATTGCACGACGGCATTTTTAACGGAAAAATGAGCGCGTCTGATCCCAATTTACAATTCCTGTTCCAGGGCAGAGCAGATTTGACCAGGTCCGCTGGAACGGCTGCTGTTTTTTTTGCCAACATCGCTTATGCCGATCTGAGCAGGCTGAATCTATACAAGAGTGATTCGCTGGCCATACTCAGCGGTATGGTACGGGCTGACTTTTCGCACATCAACAACCTGGGAGACATAGAAGGGACCATTCAGGCCTCGGATCTATCCCTTAAAAACTCACGTGGCACGCATACCCTGGATTCTTTTACACTTGAAAGTGCAAAAGCGGAGGACAAGACCGGTTACAGGGTTCATCTCGATTCAGATGCACTCCTGGCACACTATGAAGGAGAAGACGGTGTCATGGCTTTTATCAAGCGTATTGCTGCCAGAAATCTTTTCAGGCACATTCCCGCCTATTTTACATCGCCGTCTGATCAAAAATACGGAAAACCGTCAGACGGAAGAGCTGTCCTTGAGATGACCGTACGCAACAGTGTGTTTTTTGAAGAATTGCTATTGCCCGGGCTATACATTGCTCCCGGGACCAGCATATCCTTGCATGATTATGGAAACGACAGCCTCTTTTCAGTGATCCGTTCAGAAAGACTGGGTTATCTGGATCACAACCTGAGCGATCTTGACATTTTGGCTGTAGCCGGAGTTGCCGACCTGAAAGCCGATATTCAATGCCGTGATTTGTCAGCAGGCCCGCTCAAAGCAGAAACATTCCGGATAAAGGCAATGGCGGGCAATGACAGGGTATCTCTGGACCTGTTCTACAATCCGGAAAAAGATAATCAAAACAATGCCCGCCTGCAATCCGATTTCAGTTTTTACAGGCAAGAAGGTATAGACACTCCTGTAATAAAGGCAAACCTTGCTTCTGACTATCTTGTGATCAATGGGAAAGCATGGAATCTTCATGCAGACAGCCTTGTGCTTGCAGGAGGCCGGCTCGCGCTGAACAACGTACTTTTGCAACACCACAAAGAGCAGGAAGATGCCGAATACCTTCTGATAGACGGAGCTATCTCGCATGCCTGGCAGGATACCCTGTTTGTGAAACTTTCCAGGTTCGATGCCAGCTTGTTAAACACCCTGCTACCTGCAGCATATCCCTTTTCATTCAGGGGCTCTTTCACCGGTACGGGACACCTGACCGATTTTTACGGAGACCGGCGTTTCCTGGCAGACATAGTCGGGCAAGGGTTGTATGTAAACAACACCCTGGCAGGAGATCTGCATCTGACCAGTTCACGGGATCCGCAAACCGACAACCTGAACCTTGAAGCCAGCACAACCCTGCCAGGAGGGCAAACAACCCTGCTTGCAACCGGCTATTATCATCCATCGGGTAAAGAGCTGGACATGAAAGCCACTTTCAATGATTTTGAAGCCGCCCTGGTAGCTCCTTTTCTTAACGGCCTGGTTTCAGATGTGCATGGAAAAATATCAGGAGACATGCATCTTTCAGGCATATTGCCAAACCTTGACCTTGTGAGCGGGAACACAGCTGTTGATCAATTACATTTTACCGTTGACTACATCAAAGTACCTTATGTCCTCTCAGGACCCGTTCACCTGACACCGGAAGGGCTCTACCTCCCCAAAGACACACTCCGGGACTCGCGGGGTCATTATGCCATTGTTCAGGGAGGCTTAAAATACAGGCAATTCAGGGATATTGAGGCAGATCTGAATATGAGCTTCAATAACTTCCAGGGATTGAACCTGGAAGAGAAGGATAACGACTCTTTTTATGGAAAAGCTTACGCTACGGGTAACCTTATCATTAGAGGCCCACTGGATGACATCCTGGTGGATCTGTCCATCCGCCCGGAACCCAATTCAATAATTCACATTCCTTTGTCAGCTGCCTCACAGGCCAGACAGACCAGCCTGCTCTCATTTGTCGAGCCTCCGCTGCCTTATACGGGCAGGGACCCTTATACACTGGCCGCAATGGAACAAAAGAAGAAGAGGGCAAACGATTCCAGGCTCACCTTTTCTATGAAAACAGAACTGACAACCGATGCGGAAATCCTGCTTGAAATCAATAAAACTACCGGAGACGTCATTACAGCAAGAGGTACCGGTCTTATCAACCTGGGTGTTGATCCCAGGGATGATTCTTTCTCCATAACAGGTGACTGTACTGTTGAAAGCGGGAATTACCTGTTTGGTCTCCAGGGAATTGTATCCAAACGGTTTCAGATTGTTCCCGGAGGGACAATCTTCTTTAACGGGGACATTGAGAACACGCAGCTGAACCTTACTGCATCTTATAAAACCAAAGCTTCCCTTAACACCCTGCTCTCAGACACCACCATGATCGGTAACCGCCGGGATGTTGATTGTCAAATACTTATGTCGGGAAACATGATGAATCCAACCTTGGGTTTCAATATTGATATCCAGGATATTGATCCCATGACCAGGGCACGTGTCGAAAGCGCCTTGTCTACCGAGGACAAAATGATGCGTCAATTTGTCACCCTTTTAATATCAAGCAGCTTCATTCCGGAACAGGAATCGGGGATCGTGAACAACTCCAACATTCTCTATTCCAATGCTACCGAAATCCTGTCCAACCAATTGAACAATATCCTGGCTCAACTCAATATACCCCTGGACGTAGGATTCAACTACCTGCCCGGACAGAGCGGGGATCTTTTTGATGTGGCCATTTCTACCCGCCTTTTTAACAACCGGGTGGTTATCAACGGCAATATGGGCAACAATCCCTACACACGCAACGAGAACGATCTGATAGGAAATGTAGATATTGAACTTAAGCTGGACGAAAAGGGGAAATTCCGCCTCAAGGCGTTCAGTCATGCCGCAGACCAGTATTCTAACTATCTGGACAATACCCAGCGAAGCGGTGCCGGTTTTGTATACCAGGAAGAATTCAACACGTTCCGCCAATTATGGAAGAGGTGGTGGAAACTACCTTAATACAGCCCCTGCTTCCTTCCTGAATGCTTCCAGAAGATGTTCTGTGATCTGTTCCACACAGGCATCGGTCAGGGTTTTTTGCGGATCCTGGAACACAAGACTCAGGGCGTATTGCTTTTTTCCCTCAGGAATGCCTTTTCCCGTATACACGTCAAACAACCCTACCGATTTGAGCAGGCGTTTTTCCGTTTTAAAGGCTATCCCCTGCAGTTGCCGGTAAGAGATGCATTGATCTACCACCAGGGCAAGGTCCCTGTGTACCTCGGGAAAACGTGGTAAGTCTGTGAATTGATTCCTGTTGTTGCGGATCATGTTATAGAACAGGTCCCAGTTGATCTCTGCAAAAAAAACATCCTGGCGTATACCCAGTCTGTTAAGGCAGGTACGGTTTACACGCCCCATGCAGGCCAATACCTTCTGTTTTACGAGATAAAGGATGCCTTCTTCAAAAATGTCCGTCGGAGCCTGCAGGTATTCCAACCGCTGAAGATCCAATCTGTATAATGCCGCAATATGGTCAACGTATGACTTGAGCATGAAAAAGTCAGACCCGCGGGTAGGCGTATGCCAGTTTTGTGCCCGATCATTGCCTGTAATGAACAGTGCAAGATTTTGCTGCTCCCTGTAACCCTGCAGGGTGTCCCCGTTGCCATTGAGCGAGTAGACATTGCCTTGCTCAAAAAAACGGAGGTCATATTGCTGCCTGTTAATATTATAGGCAATCGTTTCCAGACCGCCCCACAGGAGTGTCTGGCGCATGGCATTCAGGTCGTTGCTCAAAGGATTCAGTATCCTGACAAGGGAACGCATGGGATATGTTTCCAGGTTTTGGTAATACCCCGCACTGGTCAGAGAATTACACATAATCTCCCTCAAACCCAGTGCAGAAAGGTGCTCGGCCACACTATCACGGACCCTGTGTGCTTCAGGTTTGGCCATCTGTCCTATGGAAGAACTGATCCTGCCCGGTAGTTCTATGTTGTTGTATCCATATATCCTGAGTAACTCTTCAACTACATCACATTCGCGACAGACATCAACCCTGTAGGTGGGCACTTCTACGGTTATTGTCTTTTCATTTTTGGCGATCACGTTTATTTCCAGCGCCCTGAGTATTGTGTCTGTAGTGTCTTTACCTATGTTTTTTCCCATCAGTGAGAACATTCTGGCGTAATCCAGCTTCACACGTGCCGGTAAAACCGGGTTGGGATAATGGTCAATGATCCTGCCCGCCACACGTGCCCCGCAGATCTCCTGCATCAGCAACACTGCCCGCTTAAGGGCATAGATGGTTGCATTGGGATCTGCTCCCCTTTCAAACCGGAAGCTGGCATCTGTCTTCAAACCGTGGCGTTTTGATGTTCTTCTGATAAAGGCCGGGTGAAACCAGGCCGATTCCAGAAACAGGGATGTGGTCTTTTCCGTTATTCCACTGCCCAGGCCTCCGAACACACCCCCTATGCACATGGGTTCATTTTTGTTGCATATCATCAAGTCTTGTCCGTCCAGTATCCGTTCCTGCCCGTCGAGGGTTACAAAACGGCTTCCTGCATCGGCCATACGCACTACCACACAATTTCCCTGAATCTGATCCCTGTCAAAGGCATGAAGGGGCTGTCCTGTCTCGAGCATAACATAATTTGTTATATCCACCACATTGGAGACAGGTCTTATGCCGGCCATACGCAGACGGTCCTGCATCCACAAAGGAGAAGGTTCCGTTTTAATATTCTCGAGCGTAATGCCACAGTACCGGGGTGCTGCCCAGGGGGCCTGAACCTCTACATCAACACCTGATCGAGAAGGATCCTCCCTGAAAAGACTAACATCGGGCCTTTTCACCGCTACCTCTTTTCCATGGCTGGCGTACCAGGCGGCCAGATCCCGGGCAACGCCAAGGTGTGACGCGGCATCTATCCTGTTGGGGGTCAAGCCTATCTCAAAAATCTCATAGGTGGGAAAATTCAGGTATTCAGCGGCAGGGATCCCCAGCGGGGTTTCGGGGGGAAGGACCATGATTCCCTGGTGTGAAGTACCTATACCGAGTTCATCCTCGGCACAAATCATCCCGTGGGATTCGGCGCCACGGATTTTCGATTTTTTTATCGTCACCTGGCTCCCATTGGTAAAAGTAAGCTGTGTTCCCACGGTGGCCAGAAGCACTTTCTGGCCGGCCGCTACGTTTGGAGCCCCGCAAACCACCTGTACCGGATCTCCTTCTCCTGTATCTACAGTAGTCAGAGACAAGTGATCCGAGCCTGCGAGTTTCCCGCAGGAGACTACCTGTGCCGTCACCACACCCCGGAGCCCTCCCGGAATGGTTTCGGAAATCTCCAGTGATTCTACTTCCAATCCTATTTCAGTGAGCACAGAAGCTGTCTGCGTGGCAGACATATCCAGGAGAAGGTAATCCTTCAACCAGTTGTAAAGTATCTTCATACCTTAATGATCATTCAAATAATGTAGCTACAAATGCTTTTTTGTCAAATACCTGCAAATCGTCAATTCCCTCTCCCAGTCCTATAAACCTGACAGGAACCTGTAACATGTCACTGATACCAATGACAACCCCACCCTTTGCCGTTCCGTCAAGTTTGGTCACTGCCAGGGCTGTCACATCGGTGGTCTTGGAAAATTCACTGGCCTGCTGGTAGGCATTCTGTCCGGTAGAACCATCCAGCACCAGCAAGACTTCATGGGGAGCATCGGGTATGAGCTTTTGCAGCACTTTCCTTATTTTGGACAATTCGTTCATCAGGTTGACCTTGTTATGAAGACGTCCAGCGGTGTCTATCAGCAACACATCCATATCCCGGGATATGGCCGAGGCCAGTGAATCATAGGCTACAGCAGCCGGATCACTGCCCATAGCCTGTTTGACTATGGGAACTCCTGCACGTTCACTCCATATGGTGAGCTGTTCAATGGCAGCTGCCCTGAATGTGTCCGCCGCTCCGAGCATCACTTTCTTGCCTGAAGCTTTGAGTTGTGCAGCTAATTTGCCAATGGTTGTGGTTTTTCCGACGCCATTTACCCCTACAACCAGGATTACAAAAGGTTTTTTTGAGAAATCAAAGGGCATAAGCTGGTTGGTGGCTTTGTTTTCCAGCAGGAGGGCTTCTATCTCTTCCCTAAGATACCGGTTCAACTCCTCTGTGTTGACATACTTGTCCCTGCGTACCCGTTCCTCAATCCTGTCAATGATTTTGAGTGTTGTGTCCACCCCAACATCAGAAGCAATGAGGGCTTCTTCCAGCTGGTCCAGGACCTGATCATCCACCCTGGACCGTCCCGTGATTGCCCTGGTCAGGCGGCTGAACAGTCCTTTCCTTGTTTTTTCAAGACCTTTATTAAGAATATCATTCTGCTGCATAAGAATGCAAATATAAATAAAAAAGACCGGCCTTACAGAGCCGGTCCTTATTTATATCAATCCGATGCAGTCATTCTTTGCCTGCGAAGAAGTCTTTTTCTTTTTCCGGGGGAATAATACCTTCCTTAAAAATATAAGCTCCCGTACGTTCCGAGCGGACCATGCGAATGCATTTCGCGCTGCCCTTTCCTGCCGATTTATCTTTCAGTGTTGCAACCGCTTTCTTTGCCATAATGCTTATTTTTTATACTATTTGATTTCTTTGTGAAGGGTTACTTTCTTAAGGTATGGATTGTATTTTTTACGTTCCAGACGTTGCGTGGTATTCTTTTTATTCTTGGTGGTAATGTAGCGGGATATTCCCGGAACCCCACTCTCTTTCTGTTCGGCGCATTCCAGAATAATTTGCACCCTGTTCTCTTTCTTAGCCATAAAACGAAATATTATACAATGTCAATCAAACCTTTTTCCCTGGATGCTTTCAATGTTGCAGTCAGGCCATTTTTGTTAATAGTGCGGATTCCGGCAGCTGAAACTTTGAGCGTTATGAAACGGCCTTCCTCCTGGGACCAGAAACGCTTGGTTCTTAAATTGGGGGCAAACTCGCGTTTGGTACGGCGTTTTGAGTGAGACACTTTGTTCCCCACCATTCTCTTCTTTCCTGTAACTTGACAAACTCGTGCCATGGTATCTAAATTTATGTGATTTTATTCATTTTTAAGGGGCTGCAAATATCTGCATTTTTTTTGGAAACCCAAAATTTATTTAAACCGGACCTTCAGGATACGGTTCCATCGTATCCGTGACGGAAACGATTTGTTTTTATCGGTGGAAAACCAGACAACAACCGGGTTCCCCACGATCCTGTCTTCAGGAACAAATCCCCAGTAGCGGGAATCCAGCGAGTTATGCCGGTTATCTCCCATCATAAAATAGTAATCCATGCTAAAAGTATAGTCTCTCGTTACCTGGTCATCAATATAATACAGGCCGTCCTTTTCCTCAAACGTATGCCCTTCATAGATGGTAATGATGCGTTTGTACAGGGGCAGATTCTGAGGAGTCAGGGTCACTTTCTCTCCTGCCCGGGGTATCCATAGAGGTCCGTAATTATCTCTTGTCCAGGGAAAACCGGAAGACGTAACAAAGGGAAAAAGCATCATTTGCGAATCGGGATAGTCGGGAGGAAAAACATCTACGTTTTGCGTAACGGATACAATGTTGCGCAGGGAAGAAACTTCAGCAGCAATTTCCTCGTTCATGGGCAGTGACGGGTATCCGGGTATGCGGTTGTCATAAAAAGCTTCCGACGGAGAAATCCCGTATTTGTCCATAAGGCGCTGGTTCAGCGTTTGTCCGTCTGTCACTACTGTATAGGTATTGCGGATGCCTGAAAACGAGGGTTGTGCCTGTCCGTTCACGTACACTTTCCCATCTCTAACATGCAGGGTATCACCGGCAACAGCCACGCAACGCTTAACATAATTGTCTTCCTTTCCGGCAGGCCTGGCTTTTACCGGGCCATAATGCTCAAGGGTGTTTTTGCGTCCGTTAAGCCTGACATGGGTATAGTAATCATCGGTAGGATAATTGACCAGCACTGTGTCGCCATGCGGAAAATTGAAAACCACCATGTCATTTCTACCGACTTTGGAAAAACCCGCCATACGTTTGTAAGGCCTTTCTATTAGCCTGGAATACGATTCCCTGCCAAATATGACATTGTGCGTCAGGGGTATAGTCAGAGGGTGCTGGGGACGTTTTGGTCCGTATTTCAATTTTCCCACAAACAGATAGTCCCCCGTCATCAGGGTATTTTCCATGGAAGATGTGGGAATCATATAAGCTTCAAAGAAAAAATATTTTACAAACGTAGCGGCAATCAAAGCAAATATGATGGCATCTACCCATTCCAGAAGAACGTTACGTTTTGCGGTTTTCTTCGGATTTTTTTTCCAGAAAGCCCATCTGACCTTTTTGGTGATATAAATATCGAATATTATGATAAGGCCAAAGAGCCACCAAAAGTTACCCAACCAGATAACCCATGCCACGTAGCATGCAGCAACCAGTGAAAATTTGATCCAGCGGTTCAAAACCCTGTTTATTTAATGGAGCTGATTACGGCCTCAAATGCCTGGGGATTGTTCATGGCCAGGTCTGCAAGCACCTTGCGGTTAAGGCCCACGTTGGCCTTGTTCATTTTGCCCATGAACTGTGAATAGGACATACCATGCATGCGTGCGGCAGCGTTGATGCGCTGGATCCACAAGGCGCGGAAAGTGCGCTTTTTGTTTTTACGGCTGGCCTTCGAGGCCGCTGAATTTACCGATCTTGGCATAATTTTAATTCTTTGCGACTGGCAGCGTTCTCCTCCTTTGAGAATCTTCCCGGCTGGTCAGTCTGGTTATTGTTTTTTGCAGTATTAAGCGCAAATCAGTTCTTTGATGCGCTTTTCATCGGCTTTATCAACCAACGAGGAATACGTCAGATTCCTTTTCTGCTTTTTTGTTTTTTTAGTCAAAATATGACTGTGGTAAGCGTGTTTCCGCTTAACCTTACCGGTTCCGGTGAGCGTAAAACGCTTCTTGGCTCCGGGATTGGTTTTCATTTTTGGCATAATCTCGTCTTAATGGTTATTTTTTCTTCACGTTTGCTTTGTTAGGACTCAGCATCATAATCATGCGTTTCCCCTCCAGTTTGGGCATCTGTTCTGCTTTCCCGTAATCTTCAAGATCCACTGCAAACCTGAGCAATAATTTTTCGCCCTGTTCAGAGAACACAATGGAACGCCCCCTGAAAAAAACAAAAGCCTTCACCTTGGCGCCCTCTTTAAGGAACTCAATGGCATGCTTAAGCTTAAACTGGTAATCATGCTCATCTGTGTTGGGCCCGAAGCGGATTTCCTTGACTACAATCCTGGAGGCATTGGCTTTCATCTCCTTGGCTTTTTTCCGCTTCTGATACAAAAACTTCTGGTAGTCAGTAATCTTACAAACCGGGGGGTCAGTCTGGGCCGAGATCTCCACCAGATCAAGGTTCATCTTTTCTGCCATTTTCAAAGCCTGTGCCAGGGGGTAAATTCCAGGCTTTTCAATATTATCTCCCACCACACGCACTTGTGGAACATCAATTTCGGTATTGACTCTGGGGCTATCATCATGGGGTGAATTCCTCTGATAATTTTTACCCTGGTAATTCCTTCTTTGTGGTGCAGCGTTTGGTCTGTACGACGTTCCGATAACTTGTTCCTCCTGTATTAGTTAATCAATTCATTTATTTCTTTCCGGAGCAAATCAGCGAATGCTTCCGGTTTCATGGTGCCTTTATCTCCTTCTCCCTGACGGCGTACCGATACCGTTCCGGCTGCTTCTTCCTTCTCTCCAACCACAAGCAGATAGGGAATCCTTTTTAACTCATTCTCCCTTATACGCTTACCAACAGTTTCGTTACGATCGTCAAGCGAGGCGCGAAGTTCGCAATTATTCAAGAAATCACAAACTTTTTTTGCAAAATCATTGTATTTTTCGCTCAATGGTAAGACCACCACCTGTTGAGGAGCCAGCCAGAGAGGAAATTTTCCACCTGTATGTTCCAGTAAGACAGCGATAAAGCGTTCCATAGACCCAAAAGGTGCCCGGTGGATCATCACCGGTCTATGCTTTTTATCATCTGCCCCGGTATATTCCAGTTCAAAACGTTCCGGCAGGTTGTAATCTACCTGAATGGTACCCAATTGCCATTTTCTTCCTATAGCATCGCGTACCATAAAATCCAGCTTAGGGCCATAGAATGCCGCCTCGCCATATACTACCTGAGTCTGAAGTCCTTTTTCCGAAGCGGCTTCAATTATGGCATTTTCTGCTTTTTCCCAGTTTTCGTCCGATCCGATATACCTTGAAGTGTCGTTCTTGTCACGGAGTGATACCTGTGCTGTAAACTCGTTAAAATTTAATGTTTTGAATATATACAGTACAATATCTATCACTTTGCAGAATTCATCCTTGATCTGGTCCGGTCTGCAGAAAATATGGGCATCATCCTGGGTAAATCCACGAACCCTTGTCAGCCCGTGCAATTCGCCGCTTTGTTCATAACGGTATACAGTTCCGAATTCGGCCAAGCGTACGGGCATGTCTTTATAGGAGTGGGGCTTTGATTTGTATATCTCGCAGTGATGCGGGCAGTTCATGGGTTTAAGCATGAATTCCTCTCCTTCCTGCGGGGTTTTGATAGGCTTGAAACTGCTGGCTCCGTATTTGGTATAATGACCACTGGTCACATACAGTTCTTTCTGGCCGATATGTGGGGTGATAACCTGCTGGTATCCATGTGCTTTTTGAACTTTCTTCAGGAAATTTTCCAACTGTTCTCTTAAGGCAGCCCCGTTGGGTAACCACAGGGCAAGTCCCTGTCCCACCCTTTGTGAGAAGGTGAAAAGCTCCAGTTCCTTTCCCAGTTTGCGGTGGTCTCTTTTTTTCGCTTCTTCAAGCATTTTGAGATATTCCTCCAGCATGGATTTTTTGGGAAAAGTGATCCCGTATACCCTGGTGAGCATCTGGCGTTGCTCATCACCACGCCAATAAGCTCCGGCAATGGAAGTAAGTTTGACGGCCTTGATCACAGAGGTGTCGGGAATGTGGGGCCCCCTGCACAAATCTGTGAATGAACCGTTTGAATAAAAGGTTATAGTCCCGTCTTCCAGGTCATTGATCAATTCACACTTGTAGGGATCTCCCTTTTCCCGATACGTCTTAAGGGCTTCATCCTTGCTTACCTCCCTGCGTTCAAATACCTGGCCGGTCTTTGCCATTTCCAGCATCTTGCGTTCAACGGTCTCCAGATCGGCTTCTGTAAGCTGACGTCCTTCCAGATCGATGTCGTAATAAAAACCATTTTCTATAGCCGGTCCAATGCCAAATTTAACCCCGGGGAACAGGATTTCCAATGCTTCTGCCATCAGATGTGAAGAGGAATGCCAGAAAACCTGCTTCCCCTCTTCATCTTCCCATTTAAGAAAACGTACAGCGGCATCCTTTGTAAGCGGTACGCGGATATCGGTCATAAATCCGTCTACTTTCATGCCCAGCACAGCAGCTGCCAGTGCAGGGCTGATATCTTTTGCGATCTGATAACCTGTAACCCCACTTTCGTATTGTTTCGTTTTCCCGTTGGGAAAAGTAATTGTGATCATATGTTGCTTTTTATGATATGTGTTATTGTATAACAACCTGCAAAGTTAGGTATTTTTTAAAAAAATTGGTTACTTTGTGAATCAAATCTTAATCTTATGTCCACGAATCAGTCTTTTTGGAACAAAGCTGCAATCTACGGAATCCTGCTGGCTCTGGTTTCCGTCTTTTTTATGGTACTGCAATCTGTGCTGGCACCTGCACGGTGGATGAATATTTTATTCTGGATAATAAAACTGGCCGCCACCCTGGGCTTGCTTTTCTATTTCATGAAGGATTTTGGCAAAGGAAAAGAGAGCTACACGTATTCAAATTCTTTCAAATTCGGACTTGCTGTTTCGTTTTGCTCTTCCATTATTGCAGCCGCCTATTACTATATCCATGTTATGTTCCTGTTCCCGGACACTGCCAGCCAGATCACCAATGCCCTGCTCTCAGGATTTGAACAGGCTGGCATAACCGAAGAAGATTTCAATACAGACAAACTTGTAGCCCGTCTGCCTGTACTTATTACAATATCCCAGCTTATCTACTTCAACATTCTGGGTTTGCTCTGGTCTTCCCTGCTGGCTAATGGAACAAAGCACAAGGTTGCTTCCACCCCCTTTTGAATCATTAATGCACCTGCATGGACCTGTCGGTAATCATCGCTTTGTATAATGAACGGGAATCACTCCCCGAACTTTTAGACCGTATAAGAACGGTGCTGGGTTCCCAGCTGGAACCCGGCTTGCAAAAGCTTCCGGACTATGAAATCATTTTTGTAGACGACGGCAGCACCGACGGCTCCTGGGACTTCATAGCAGAACAGGCAGACAAAGATTCCCGAATTCACGGGATCCGTTTTCGGCGCAATTATGGAAAATCTGCCGCCCTTTATTGCGGATTTGGAGCCGCTCAGGGAGAGGTGGTCATCACCATGGACGCCGACCTGCAGGACGATCCGGCCGAAATTCCGGCGCTCTACCGAATGATAACCGACGGAAACTATGACCTGATCTCGGGGTGGAAAAAGAAACGCAAGGATGCTGTCCTGACCAAGAACATCCCTTCCCGCATCTACAACGCAACAGCCAGGATGGTTACAGGTATCCGGCTCCACGACATGAACTGCGGGCTTAAGGCTTATCGCAACGAGGTAATCAAAAGCATAGAGGTTTACGGAGAAACGCACCGCTACATACCTTACCTTGCCAAGGAAGCGGGTTTTACCCGGATTGGGGAAAAACCAGTGGTACATGCAAGGCGCAAATACGGCAAGAGCAAATTCGGACTTAGCCGTTTTGTCAATGGTTATCTTGACTTGCTGACTTTGTGGTTCCTGGCCAGGTTTGGGAAGAAACCGATGCATATTTTCGGACTATTCGGATCCCTTATGTTTATGGCAGGTGGGATTATTGCCGTATGGCTCATAATCCAAAAAATATACTGGCAGTCTCACAGTCTGCCCTACCGTGCTGTAACAGACCAGCCCCTCTTTTATTTGTCGCTGCTGGCCATAGTCCTGGGGATGCAACTTTTCCTGGCGGGCTTCATCGGGGAACTGGTTTCGCGCAATGCCCCTGAAAGAAACCACTACCATATAAGAGAAAAACGCTAACAGGTTGTACCTCAGCCGGTTATAAGGTACGGTTCAGGTAATCATCATACGATTCACGGGCCGGGATATAGGAGCTGTCAAACAGCGTGGAAGAAATCAGAAAGTCGGCGGTGGACCTGTTGCAGGCTGTAGGGATATTGTACAGGCTGGAAATGCGAAGCAATGCCTTGATATCCACATCGTGCGGCTGCGGCTGCATGGGATCCCAGAAAAAAATCAGCATGTCAATCTTACCTTCTGCTATTAGTGCTCCCATCTGCTGGTCTCCGCCCAGGGGACCGGATTTCAAAGAGGTGACTGTAATCCCGGTAGCCTCTTCCACCATGCGGCCTGTTGTTCCGGTACATATCAGCTTGTGCCTGGAAAGACGATCCCTGTTAAATTCTACCCATTCTATCAGATCTTTCTTTTTATGGTCATGAGCTACCAGTGCCAGTCTTTTTTTGTACATGACAAGAAATTTTAAATGTTGATACAATGACCGCAGGCAATGGCTGCCGCTTCCATGATCCCCTCACTCATGGTGGGGTGGGGAAAAACAGTGCGTGCAAGGTCAATGTCTTTAATTTTCATACCTATGCTGACTACAAGACCGCCTATCATCTCGGTAGCATGTGCCCCTATGATATGGGCTCCTAAAAGGCGGCTGTCCTGCGCATCAAAAACAAGTTTCACAAATCCTTCCCGTTCACCAACCGTGGCGGCTTTCCCCGAAGCGGTAAACGGAAATTTGCCAATTCTGACTTCAATCCCTTTCACTTTTGCCTCTTTTTCACGCAAACCCACCGATGCAATTTCAGGTGTTGCATAAATGCATCCCGGAATATTACCGTAATCCACATCCGGAACATCCAAACCTGCCATACGCTCCACGCAACAAAGGGCTTCGGCTGTTGCCAGGTGGGCCAGTGCCGGTGTGGAAAGCACGTCCCCGGCAGCATAAATTCCGGGAACAGTAGTCATAAAATCTTTATCTACAACAATTTTTCCACGGACCATCCCGACCCCGGCTTCCTCCAGTCCCATATTGGAGGTGTTGGGGACTACGCCCACAGCCGAAAGAACCACGTCGGCTTCCACGCGTTCGGTTCCTTTTTTTGTTTCCACTTCCAGGCAGCATCCTTTTGCAAATTTTTCGGCAGACTTAACAGCGGTCGATGTCATGACCTGTATTCCGGCTTTGCGGAAAGAGCGGCCAAGCTGTGCTGCCACATCGGCATCTTCTGTAGGGACGAGCTGGTCCATATATTCTATAAGTGTCACTTTTGTTCCCAGAGAATGATAAAAATAGGCCAGTTCGGTGCCTATTGCTCCGGAACCTATCACGGCCATGCTCACGGGGATGGTTTCCGGTACCATTGCCTGGCGGTAGGCAATGATCCTTTTCCCGTCTATGGAAGCTCCCGGAAGTGAATTTGGTTTTGAACCGGTAGCGATCAATATTCTTTTTGTTTCCAGGACCTTATCCCCGACAGTTACTTTCCCCGGTCCCTGAACAGCTCCCCTGCCATGGATTACTTCAACTTTATACTTCTTGAACAGGTATTCTATTCCCTTTGACATCTGGGCCGAAATTTCCCGGCTCCTGGCAACAATAGCGGCCAGGTCGGGTTCCACACCTCCGGAAAGCTTTACCCCGTATGATTGGGCATTTTTTGATAAGTTCAGTACTTCTATGCTTTTGAGCAGGGCTTTGGTGGGGATACAACCCCAGTTAAGACAGACTCCTCCCACGGGACCTCTTTCAACAACTGCCGTTTTAAAGCCCAACTGGGACGCCCGTATTGCAGCTGAATATCCTGCAGGACCGGAACCAATGATGATCAGATCGTATGACATAAACCTGTTTTGAATTGATTAATTTTTACCGTGACATTGTTTGTATTTCTTTCCGCTCCCGCAGGGACAGGGGTCGTTTCTTCCAACTTGCTTCTCTACGTGGACAGGGGCGTTGGAGCGGGGTTCGGCAGACTGGGTAAGCAAATCGGGACGTGAGGTCTGGGTGTTGCTCAGATCGGTACGTTTTCTTTTACTTCCGGCCTTGTCCAGCCTGTCCTGGTCCTGGCGCAGGGGTATGTGAGCCTTAAGGAGGAAAGACAATACTTCGCGGGCAATTTTTTCGAGCATTTCACTGAAGAGTTTGAAGCTTTCAAACTTGTATACCAGCAAAGGATCCTTTTGTTCATAGGTGGCGTTCTGCACAGACTGTTTCAGGTCGTCCATATCGCGCAGGTGCTCTTTCCAGAATTCATCGATTACCACCAGGTTGATGGTTTTGTTGATGGCCCGGGTCAGTTCCTTGCCCTTGCTTTCATAGGTTTTCTGAATGTTAACAACTACCTGGTAGATACGCTTTCCGTCACTCACCGGAACCACAACATTCTCATAAGTGGCGCGCTGTGTCTGATAGATGTTTTTGATAATAGGCCAGGCCTGTGCCACCAGGGCCTCTGCCCTTCGACTGTAAGTAGAGAATATCTGCTTTGAAAGAAGTTCTGCCATTTCCGCGGTAGTGGCCTTGCGGAACATTTCCTGGTCAAACCCGGGTTCAATGGATATCTGCCGGATAAGTTCAAAACGCAGGTCTTGATAATCTGTTCCATCCATGCGCTGCATGAATGATTCTGCATAGTCGGACATCATGTTGGCCACATCCACATCTACACGTTCCCCGTACAAGGCATTACGCCGCCGTGTATAGATCACTTCACGCTGCGAGTTCATGACATCGTCATATTCAAGTAGCCGTTTCCGGATCCCAAAGTTGTTCTCTTCCACTTTTTTCTGAGCCCTTTCTATGGAACTGGACAACATGGAGTGCTGCAGGACCTCTCCTTCCTTCATGCCCATCTTGTCTACTATGGCTGCAATCCTTCCGCTGCCAAAGAGACGCATCAGGTCATCTTCCAGGGATACAAAAAAGATGGAAGAGCCCGGGTCCCCCTGGCGGCCGGCGCGTCCGCGTAACTGACGGTCCACCCGGCGGCTGTCATGGCGTTCTGTTCCCACGATGGCCAGACCACCCGCTTCCCTTACCCCTTCCCTGAGCTTGATGTCTGTTCCCCGTCCGGCCATGTTTGTAGCTATGGTCACCGAGGAAGCCCTTCCGGCTTCGGCAACTATCTCGGCTTCGCGGGCATGCTGTTTGGCATTTAGAACATTGTGCTTTACACCACGCATTTTCAGCATGCGGCTCAACAATTCGGATACTTCCACAGAAGTCGTTCCCACAAGCACCGGCCTTCCGGCTTTTGTCAACTCGTCAATTTTATCTATGACCGCATTGTACTTCTCGCGTTTGGTCTTGTATATCAGGTCTTCTTCGTCTTTTCTTATCACAGGACGGTTTGTCGGGATAACCACCACATCCAGCTTGTAAATAGACCAGAACTCGCCTGCCTCTGTTTCTGCCGTTCCCGTCATACCGGCCAGCTTATGGTACATACGGAAATAATTCTGGAGCGTTATAGTGGCAAACGTCTGGGTGGCCGCTTCTACCTTTACCCGTTCCTTGGCTTCTATTGCCTGGTGCAAGCCGTCTGAGTAGCGCCTGCCTTCCAGGATACGGCCTGTCTGCTCGTCAACGATCTTGATCTTGTTGTCCACCACGATGTATTCTACATCCTTATCAAACATGGCATAGGCTTTGAGCAACTGATTGACGGTGTGAACGCGTTCAGACTTGATGGCATATTCGTTTAAAAGGGCATCCCTGGCTGCTGCTTTCTCTTCTGCAGTCAGATTTTTCTTTTCCAGTTCAGAAATCTCTGTCCCCATATCGGGCAGGATAAAGAAGTTGGATTCGCTAACTTTTCTGGCTATCAGATCATGTCCTTTTTCTGTAAGATGCACCGATTTTTGCTGTTCTTCAATGACAAAGTACAGATCGTCGGTTATCAGATGCATCTGCTTGTTGTTGTCCTGCATGTAAAAATTATCTGTCTTCTGCAGCAACTGTTTGATCCCGGCTTCACTAAGGTATTTGATAAGAGGATTGTATTTGGGGAGTCCCTTGAATGCCTTGAGCAGCAACTTTCCTCCGTTTTCCTGGTCTCCTTCCTGTATCAGCTTTTTTGCCTCTGCAAGGTATTGCTGAACAAGTCCCCTCTGGGCCTGGTAAAGGTTTTCCACGATGGGCCTGAATTCGTTGAATTGCTGATCTTCGCCTTTTGCTACAGGTCCGGAGATGATCAGGGGAGTACGGGCATCGTCCACAAGCACCGAGTCCACCTCGTCCACAATGGCATAATGGTGTTTTCTCTGGACCAGGTCATCGGAGTTGATGGCCATATTGTCGCGCAGGTAGTCAAAGCCGAATTCGTTGTTTGTCCCAAAGGTGATGTCGGAGCGGTAGGCTTTGCGGCGTTCTTCCGAGTTGGGCTGGTGCTTGTCCAGACAATCTACCCGGAGTCCGTGGAATTCATAAAGGGGCCCCATCCATTCCGAGTCACGTCTTGACAGGTAGTCGTTCACCGTGACCACATGCACTCCCTTGCCGGCCAAAGCATTCAGAAAAACCGGGAGGGTGGCTACCAGCGTTTTTCCTTCCCCGGTCGCCATCTCTGCGATCTTTCCCTGGTGTAGCACTACCCCTCCAATGAGCTGCACATCGTAATGGACCATGTCCCAGGTAATGCGATTGCCCCCGGCCATCCATGAATTGTGCCATATGGCCTTGTCTGCATTGATTTGCACATGGTCTTTGGTCGTGGACAACTGCCTGTCAAAGTCTGTAGCTGTTACGGTCAGTGTTTTATTCTCGTAAAACCTCCGTGCCGTGGACTTCATGATTGCAAATACCTGGGGAAGCACACGGTCCAGGATCTCCTCTATCTTTTCATCGATCTTTTTGGTGAGTTTATCAACCTCTGTGGCAAGTTCTTCTTTCCTTTCAATTTCAATCTCCACATCTTCCAACTGCTCTCTTAATGCAGCCTTTGCCTTCTCGTCCTCTGCTATGTGGTCCAGAATGATCTGCCTGATCTTTTGCGTTTCCGCCCTCAAGGCGTCATGATCCAGTTTATCAATCCTGTCGTACTCTTTTTTGATTTTTTCAAGGTAAGGAGTCAGCTGCTTGAGGTCCCTGTCTGCCTTTGAACCAAAGATCTTTCCAATAACATTTATTAATGAAGCCATATGTGATACTTTTCAAAATTCTTCTGACAACTTACAAAGGTACAGTTTTCTTGTCAAAATACATGATATCAACTATGGCTCTTTTACTTATGTTTATTTACACCAACCTGCGGTCCAGTCATTCCCCTGGGCCACTGCTCCCTTATAATCAGTTTTTACAAAAAATGAATTGACAAGACTCATGTCTTTTCCGCCAGCAACTGTCCCTATATAATCTGAAGTAAGGGTTATGTTTTTAAGCAGGCCATTATTACTATTGGCAGTAAACATGTCTACAGTATAGATCCCTGCTGCTGTTGACATGTTCCCGGCCAGATAAATGTGATCAAGAACAGAGGTTCCATCTGTCAGAGAAGTTTCAGTTTCAACGGTCTCGGTGGTCAGACAATTTGGTTTACCGATAACCAGGGTGTTGTATAACCTGACTTTTGTTCCTGCCCTCAAACGTATACCGCGTTTGTTTAATGTAGATCCGCTCCCGTTTAAGGTCAGATTTGCCAAAATGGGGGAAGAAACAGGTTTAGCGGCAAAATCCTTGCTGTTATTGTCTGCTTCAATAAGGCAATCACATTCATATCCGATAGTTGCAGAGGGCCGCTGTACGGCTACCAGGAATTGTCCCATACCGCACCATCCTTCGGTCCAGTCAAAAGAATCATCACTGTTATCGGTGGCAACAAGGTACTTGACATTCACCGTGCCTCCAAACCACTCAAAACCGTCATCCGATCCCTTGTATGATTGCAGATGGTCCACAACAGTCCCGTTGCCCACCCCGTAAAAGGTAAAGCCGTTGGCTTCCCTTTCCTCACTAAATGCATAACCGGTATACTCAAGCCTGATGTAACTCAGTATCCCTGAATTATCGGCAGGATCGTTACCCCCGTAAAGAGTATCTCCAATTTCGGATTTGGACTGGGCTCCTGCCTTAACATGCAATCCTCCCGTTAATGAGTAGGTTTTTCCACTCAGAAGGGTTTTGTTTTCTGTGAGTTCTCCTGCCAGATCGGCTGTTTCCGTATCGGGACCATTTTCCCTGTCACAGGATACTCCTAAGAAGAGTATACCAAGAACCGTAATAATTGTTTTAGCTTGAATTATTCATAAATACTCAAAAAAAAGGGGTTTTTGTTCTTTAAGTATAGTTTAAATAGCTATATTTAAAGTGTTTACAACA